>JAEEGL017449260.1_pt1 | contig 33292 bp, 27 predicted proteins | sample 9134231 | NCBI WGS metagenome assembly JAEEGL01 (sample SAMN16246548, study PRJNA631951) | gut metagenome | biome: gut microbiome; feature: rumen; material: fiber-attached | host: Bos | place: Iran: Karaj | collected 2018-10 | reverse complement strand
TGTGTTTCTGATGCAACCTTAGTCTGCGCTTCTGGTAATACTATCGGTGGTTTATTCGGCCATGCTTATGAAGGAGCGGGTCATTCCTTCACTATGAGAGTGAATAATTCCAGATACGAAGGTAAGATGTATTTGACCACCTCTAGTGGTAAGGGTAATAAGTACTTCGGTATGACCAGCGATTATCACAATTCCCATAATCACTTCTACTTCGATGGTGCCGAAGACACCTTCGACAATGGTAATTCCAAGAATGCTGGTGCATATACCAATAGTGTGAAGATTAACAATGTTGTTGCTGCTAAGTCTGCTGATGGTTATAGGATTGCAAAACAAGAAGGCGCCGCTAAGATTGTTGCCACAGTGACTGCCCAGTTGACCGCTTATGACAATCAGAATGTCAAGATTGCTAACTTATCCGGTATCACTATGGTTCTTGCAAATCGTGAATTCACTTCCTTAGATGCTGAAAACATTAAGGTTTTAGACTTATTCAGTGGTGTTGCCCTTAATAAGAACGCCAGCCAATATGATGCCAATATTGTCAATGATACTTTGAATGTCGAACTTGCCACTGATGCCAATTACAAAGATGGTACGATTCGTCTTCAGGTCAATCAGTATGATGCAAATGGTCAGATTCTTTCTGCTGGTACTTTAGATATCGCCACTTGTAGCGGTCCAACCGACTCTTGGATTGTCAAGTAAGTCGTTCTGATGATCGATTAAGTAGATAAGTAGTGTTGTGATACTCCTTCTAGAGTTGTTCAAGGTCGATTTGGTTCAACTCCAGAAGGAGTTTTTGTATTCTCTAGGAATTTACTTTTATCTTGCTGATTGAAATGGTCTGGTTTGAGTATGAAACTCAGTTTTAAGTAACGCAATTTTTGTAAATCATCATTCCTTTTTTAGTCTAACCTGACTTCAGGATATACTCCTAGAAATGGGTAGTTAAATCCTAAATACGGGAGGCAATGTCTCGTCTTATCTATTCACATGGGACGACTTTCTGATTTATATTACGTTTTTTGAATATTTCATTTATAATATAAGTACAAGTAACAAAAGGAAACGAGTTGTTTATTTGCCGAGTGAGGACGCATATGAATGATAATGCAATTTTAATCACTCCAACAGGTATTCAAAAAATCTATGTCGATTTCGCTAACTATGCCAATATCCATAGGTTTTTGCATGCTGAAAAAGTTATGGTGATTGAAGAAAAGAAGACCATGAATCTGAGTCATAAGTTAGGGGTAAAAATCATGGCGCTTGCCGCTGAAAAAGAGGAAGGTCAAAACAATTCCGTGGCTAAGAAGATATTTGGAGTAGAGGATATCAGTTCTACCATCTTGTTATGTAAGACGGATGATAGTTTTAACGCTCTTCCTTTTGTAGAAGAGAATCTTGAACGTCTTTATCGTTATCTGACTACTGGAGTGTTGGTTTTACCAAAGAATCTCATTGGTGGAATGCCCTTCTTCACGAAATATCAAATTGATTCTGTCGTTCTTCCTAATCTTGATTATGAACCGGAAGCGTACTATTTGGAAGAAATGCCAGAGGTTCTTCTTCTCAAGTATAATATGGCCGTCATGAGCGATGCTCAGCTTGGAAATATGGGTAAAGCAATCTCAGCCTTTTCTAACCGATTGAATTCGGAAGGATTTAGTGATGTGGATGGGGTAAAACTTTCTCCGGATGGAAAGTATTTCATTCATTATGTTTTGGAGAGTGCAAATTATCGTTTCCTCGTCTTATTGCAGGCAACAAAAGAAAATGAATCTGTGTTGATAAAAGATATCGCTATGTTATCTCAAAAGTTTTTACAAGAATGATTTCATTTATTTCTTTTAGCAGTTTGTTAGCGGTTGATATTCTATGATGAAAAAAAGCAGGAGGAAAGCCTTATGACAATTGGCGAAGCTGTATCGATTATAAGACAAGAAATGAATGACTGCGCGTATGACTTTGGCAGCACTTCTTATCAGGATCGTTGTCTTGGTATTGAAGTCTATGCTTCTGGTGGAGAAATTGACGTGATTGTCAGAATGCATGTCTCTGATCCAAGCAATGCGGGTGAAGTCAACGAAAATGTCAACAGCACTCTTAGAAGCATTCATAACGCTCATGAAATCCCCTATGGTGTCAATCTCCGTGTTAAATACGAATAGGAGGGTAACAGAATGTATACCTATTATATTATTCGATTAGATTTCAAGGATGGTAATTGGGGCTATGTTCAATGGGCAGGTCGAGGTGATCTAAGACTCACTGATGACCCAAACAGTTGTATGGTGTATGATACCAAACAAGAAGCTTCTGATTATTATTACGACAATATTGGAAGCGGTGTGACATGTAATGGTTCATCCTTGGATAGAGTGTTTATCACTACCATCACGTCTCAATATCCAATGTAAGAATGATTCTTATTTATAGATTTACGAGTCTTGTTGGAAGGTTTTTTGATTGACGATTTTAGGAGCGGCTTTGCTGTTTCCTAGTGATGAAAGAACAAAGATTTCATTTCCTCTTGATGGGGAGATGAAATCTTTTTTTAAGAAAAGCGTCAAAACGCCTTTAGTTTACAGCAGAAGAATATCTGGCTGTGAATTATGGTTGCAAAACCATAAACTTTATCATAAATAATTGTGTTTCTCTTGACTTAGAGAAATAGAGACCCGCATAAGGACTTGCGTCTTGCAAAAGTGATAAAATATCATCATAATAATCAACGCAAGAAAAGAAGGAATCAACATGGATAAGATAAAAGGAAAAGTGCAAGGACTTATCGATAACCACTTTGTTTTATTGTCCTTGGGATTGTTTATCCTTTTATCGTTTGCATTGTTTTTCAATCTTTGGTTGAACCCTGTTCATGACTTTGATGAAGCCAGACATGGAGTAAACGCCTATGAGATGATTCAGGAACGGAATTGGATTGCCAATTACTATAATGGTGAGGTGGATTATTACAATCTGAAACCGCCACTTTCCTATTGGATGATTTCTCTTTGTTATCTGATTTTTGGGTATCATCCTTTTGCTTTACGTTTTTATTCTGCATTCTTTTCTTTAGTGGGAAATGTCGTGCTTTTTTTCTATGTCAAACATAAATATGGAAAGACATCGGCACTCATTTCAGTTCTCGCTTTCTTGGGATGTATCAATCTATTTGCTTATCATGGCGTCAGAAGTGGTGATGCGGATGGTCTTTTCATTTTTCTATTTATATTAGGTTACACCAGTCTAAGTAGATCTAGTGAAAAACCGCAATGGATATATCTATCTGGCTTGTCATTTGCCTTGATGTTCTTAGCCAAGAGTTTTCATTCCTTTATCTTTATCCCTATTGTTTTCTTCTATTTATTATTTACCAAAGGATTTAAGAATATCGGCTGGTGGAGATTAATTTTGTTCTTCCTTTGTTCTTTGTTGCCCATATTTTTATGGGGTATAGCTCGCTATTCTTTTGATGGATGGAACTTCATTTCCAGGATGTTCACCTTTGATTTGCTTCAAAGAACAAGTGAAGCAGGTTTTGAAGGACATGAATCGACTATCTTTTATTATTTGCGTGCCTTTGTGTTTAACCCTCCGTTATTGATTTCTCTCGTCTTATCAATCATTTATTTGATTCTGAAAATCAAGAAAAAAGAAAAGTTATCGAATGAAGCAAAACTCGTTTTGATTTCTACTCTGTCTATCTTTGGTTTCTTCTCTATTTCCAAAACCAGACTGGACTGGTATGTGGATATCGGTTATATCCCTTTGATTGTGGCTTTGTCTGTTTTGATAAGGAAATTCTTCAATGAGATTCTCATCGATCGACCAGGTTTGATAAAGACGAGAAAAGTTCTTGCTGTTTGTTTACCTTCAATCATGACCATCTCCGCCTTGATATCTTCTTCGATAGGATTTATCACTCCTATGGTAAACAAGATGGATGAGGTCCATCAGCTGCTATTGAATTCTGATATTCAAAATGGAGCTTTAATCTATCTTTCTGAAGAATATCATCATAAGCCAACTCAGTCCTATCTGATCACCATGGAGTTTGCTTTTGATGGAAGAATGAAGATTGCTTCGCTTGAAGAATATGAATCAGATGATATCAGTAATTCTTATTATCTCTCTTCAAAAGCAAGCCTTCCTATAGATTATGAGAGTGTTTATCAAGTGATCAATTCAACTGATAATTGTGCAATCATCCAAAAGAAATAATGTCTCTTATCAAAGACAACTTAGAACTAATAATATTGAGATGTTAAAATAGCCATTGCATAATGCAATGGCTATTTCTAACTATTGAGTTTCGGTTCTTTAGGCTTAGTGTGTTTGCTAATTTGTTTCATGATGAGATCAAAAGTAACACCAAGAATAACAAAGATGATAACACTTAATGCTAAGTAGAGATAATTTTGCCCTTCTCCCCAGAAGAATTGGTGTTGGAAGATCACGTTATGAATAAAGGATAGGATGATCAAATGGGAAAGATAGACAGCACCAGATCTCTTACCAAGCCAGCTAAGGCCCAATGAGAGATAAGGGATATGACCGACAAGTAAGGCTAAGGAATGAATGACATAGGTGCCACTGATACAGAAGAAGAACGCAATTAGGGCATCAAAGCCTTTTAATACTGCATTGAACTCACCACCGGCTAAGACACCGGTGAGAATGGCACCGAACTGGTAATAGCAAATTAAGGAAATCGCAACAATCAAACCTTCTGCAACAAGGCAATTGATGATTCGATAGGTGATTGATTTCTTGGTATGTTCGACGGCATCCAAGAAATTGAATTTCTTTAGATAACTAGCTAAAAGCATAATGGCGACAATCAGCGGATAAGAGTTGATGGCATAGGGTAAATATGGACCGATGAACTGACCCATGACAAAGGATAGTGATAATAGTCCAATGATGGTGGAAATTAATCTGGCAGGCTTGTTGATGACGTGATCAACAATCAGATAGAAGATGACGCTAGAAAACCATAGGGCATATAAGTACCAACCAATACCGCCGGTGATCAAGACTTCGATGCTGAGCACTCCACTTTCTGGAAAGTGAATCATGAAAGCTAAAGGCTCTGACATCAGAGTATAAAGCAAGGCATTTCCAACTCCTTCCCGGGTGGCAATATTCGTGCTCATCACAATGATGATCTGTAACAAGTTACCGATGGTCCATAAGCCAAGTAAAGGAAGGAGGAGTTGTTTGCTTCTTCGGATGATGTTCTGCTTTATGGTTCTTTTTCCTGGGGTATAGTTATATCCAGAATAAAATAGGAATACGGCCATCAGGAATGGAAAAAAGCAATAGATCAATTGGAAGGAACTGCGGATGGTTGTGGCATCTTCAAGTGTGAAAAGGTGAGCATGGAAGAAAATGACGGCTAGAATGAGGAAGCCTTTGACAATATCTTGTGCGGTAGATCTGTTATTCATATTGGTTTGCATACTTTATTTCTTTGGCTGAAGTTATTATATAACTTAGAGGAAAGATTTCCTATGTGAAATCATCAAAGGGGATGAATGTTCTCCTTGTATTGGAATTGAAAGAACATAAATGTTTTCACTTTCCAAAAGCACTTATGTTCTTCTATGATCTTTATTCGCAACTAGAAATAGTGCACTTTGCCAAATTTTCAAGCGAGTTTTTTGAAGTTTTGCCAATTTTTCAAGGGACTTTTTAACATAATACGATAGAGACACAAAACAAAAACCGTTAAAACCATCGTGTTTATCGGCATTTTTGCCGAAAAAATGAGTTTTCCAAGAATGAGGACTCTCTCATTGGTATGTTTGAACGAGAAAATCTAGTGTTTTTACAGTTCAAAATAAGCTCTATTTTGACAACTAAAGGGTAGTTATAGTTGTTAACTTCATAGCCTTGTTGAGGAAGTTAAAACGCGAAAAAATGAATGTTAGAAAAAGGAGGCTTCAGCCTCCTGATGTCTACTTGATGAACTTACCAGAACGAGCGCCTTTAGAGGCACGAGTGACAAGACCACGATCGTTTCTTTCCGCTCTGTCTTCGGTAAAGGCGACAGCTTCAGCTTTCGTATCGAACAATTTGATGGCTTTTTCACCACCGGTGACTTTCACTTCCCATTTGCCATCGCTCTTACGTTTCTGGACGATGTAAGTTCCGCCTGTATTCTTCTTTTCTGCCATAATTTTTCCTCCTGTCTTTTGCTAATATTTATCATAAAACAAAATTAGCCTTAACAAAAGGATTTTATCGGTTTGCTAATCAATGACTTTCAAGGAATCATTCATGTTGACCGCTTTGATCTTGGGATAAAGCAGCAAATTGACTAATAATGTAGTCACAATGATGATAGCAAAGGTTCCTAAATAGGAATACCACTTCACATCATTGATGGTTCCAAAGTCCAGGTATTGCAAAACAAAAGCGACAACCAGGGTTGATAATGGTATACCGATGATTACGGCTAATACCGAGATGATCATGATTTCTCTGAAAGTGTAGAAGGAACATTCACGGTCATGATAACCAAGGACTTTTAATGTGGCTAGTTCTCTTTGACGATCGGCAATGTTCATATTGGCTAGAGAGTATATGACAACAATTGCCATGGCGACAGCAAACAAGATGATCACCATAGATATGATGCCCATGGTTGAAGCAACATTGCCAAATAAAGCATCTTCTTTTAAGGCAGAAGAGGCATCAAATAGGGCAAAACCAATCAAGACAAGAAGGGTGGAACCGATGATGGATAAAGAGGTGAGTATCAGATTCTTTTTCTGACGGAAGATATTTCTGAAAGAGGATTTGTATCTAAACGGAAGTCTTTTCCATAAGAAGGTGATTCTTTGTAAGAAGATCTTCTTTCCTGGCTTTGGAGATTTCTCCTTCATCAGGGCAGATGGGGTCTCTTTTAAGTAGGAGGTGCTGCTGAAGATGGTAACACCTAAAGCGGTTAATACCACAAGTATGGCGACAATATAGGCATATGGACTCTGGATTTTGAAATTCAAAGGGTGCATCTGGAAGACAGTGCCATAGGCAGGTAAGACGACACTCGGAAGGATTGGACTACCTAAGGCAAGCCCGAGAATGGAACCAAACAGGGTGGAAATCAGTGTGAACAAAATATATTTCCAGACAATTTTAGCTTTGCTGACACCAAGAGAAACATAGGTGGCAATCATCGGTCTTTCATCTTTGATCAGTCTGGTGATGGTGATGAGATTGACTAAAGCACATACGAGAATGAAGAAAAATGGGAAGATGATAGATAGGGATTTGACTTTGGAATTATAGTTCTTGAACAAGGAATAAGAGATGTTTTCCTCTAAGGTCAAAGCGGCGACATTGTCTTCACCAAATAAGGAGATGAGACCATCTTTTTTCTGATTCATTTCTTGTTCATAAGCGTCAGAGAAATAGGGGGATTTTTCTTTGTAGGTGACATACATATCCGTGTTCAGCAAGAAATTCGATACTGGATATGGTGTACCATAGACATCAACTGTTGTTGGAAATAGACTGCGGTCGAGATAGATGATGGCATCGATGTAGGTATCTTCTTTGATTTCGTTATTCTCATCAAGGACAGTGGCGTTTTCTTTTTGCACAGAATTGTATAAGGGGTTATTGACAATACCGACTACTTTCAAGGTGAGGGTTTCTTGCTGAATTGGTTTCAGCATATCGGTACCGACAATGATTTTCTCTCCGATATCATAGGAGCGCAAATTGGCATTTCCTACCTCAGTAATGACTTCCATTTCTTTGGATAAATCATACGGAGTAGTTGGAAGGACTCCGCTTTCCAACTTTAATTCATTGATTTTAGATTGCAAGTCCATGATGTAGAAGCGATAAATCTGTGGACCAAGTTCTGGATCCTCACATTCATAATCCGCACACATGAAAACAGAAGCGCCTTCTACATCGCTATCTTTTTTGACTTTCTCCATATCTTCTAGACTAAAACCGTTGGCGGTCTTGTCTTTTAAGATGATATCAGCAGTGTGATTGCCTTGATAATTCTCTAAGTAACTTTGCTCATATAAAGGAACAAGAAAAGCAAAGCCGGCAGTAATCGCAACGGATAAGAAAACAATTAAGAAGTTAGCAATGAATCTTCCCTTGTTTTCCTTGAACATTCTTAAGATTGTCTTACTGAAGGCTTTCATTACCATTCGATGTCCTTGATGTCTTTTGGATGCGGATTTCTGATGTCTTCACTGATCTGACCATTCCTGATACGGATGAGATGGTCAGCCATCTGTGTCAAAGCGAGGTTGTGGGTGACGATGATGACGGTTTTGTTTTCTTCATGTGCGGCTTTGGAAAGTAAAGAGAGAACTTCTTTACCAGTGACATAATCCAAAGCACCGGTAGGTTCATCACATAAAATCAATTTAGGATTCTTAGCTAAAGCGCGAGCAATGGAAACACGCTGTTGTTCACCACCGGATAACTGAGATGGGAAATTATCGACTCTATCCTCTAAGCCGACAGAGGTAAGTACTTCTAATGGATCAAGAGAGTCTTTCTTCAGTTCGGTGGATAGTTCGACATTTTCGATTGCGGAAAGGTTTGGCATCAGGTTATAGAACTGAAAGACAAAACCGACTTCAGTTCTGCGATAGTGTGTCAGTTCAGTCTTATTGAATTTGCCGATGTCGACACCATCGACAAGAAGTGAACCATCGCTTAAAGAATCCATGCCACCTAAAAGATTCAACAGGGTGGTTTTACCAGCGCCAGAGGGGCCGACGATAACGGTTAGTTCACCTTCTTGGATTTCAAAGGAAATGCCATCTACGGCACGAACTTCGTGAGAGCCGGTGATGAATTTCTTTGAAATGTTCTTTGCTTGAATTAAGATACTCATATATTTCCTTTGATGATATGCTTTAATCATATCATTAAAATATATTCAACAAAATCATTTATAATAAAAATAACATGAAAGAAAAAGATTTTACCGCACTTGTCATCAAACCTATCGCCTATATCCGCACGGATTTTCCAACCAAGTTTGGTATTCCTCGCCAAGGTGATGTTGTCTCTTCTTTGACTGGGACAATTGTCTTTGAAGAGGAATATCGAAAGGAAGGAATTCTTAGAGGACTAGAAGAGTTTTCTCATCTTTGGTTGATCTGGGGATTTTCTGACTTTGAAAGCAAGAAAGAATTCTCTCCTACCATCCGTCCACCTAAGTTAGGTGGCAATCAAAGAGTGGGTGTCTTTGCTTCTCGCAGTCCTAATAGGCCAAATCCGCTTGGCATATCCGCCGTGAAAATTGAAAGTATTATCACCACAGGAAAAGAAAGCCCTATCATAAAAGTCAGCGGAGTTGATCTGATGGATAAAACTCCGATTTATGATATCAAGCCATATATTCCTTTCTCGGATGCGATTATGGATGCCAAAGAGGGTTATACTGCCTATACGCGAAATAAGCCGCTCCTGAAGGTGATTATTCCGGAAGAAGTCAAAGAAAAAATTCCTTCGGATAAATTGAATTCGCTAATTGAAGTTTTGTCGCAAGATCCGCGTCCTGGATTCCATCATGACAAAGATAGAGTATATGGATTTGCTTATCTGGATAAGGAAGTAAAGTTCCATGTCACAGAGGATCTGACTTTGATTGTAGATGATATCAAATAGAGGTGAAAACCTCTATTTTTTTGAATATTTTGATTTTTCTCTACATTTTTCTTAACGAAACCCTTTGAAAGTGTTATCCTATTCTTAACTATAAATGTAAGCGATTACATATCGAAAGGAACTATCTTATGATTTACTCTCCAGAGAAGATTCGAAACATTGCCGTTGTCGGTCATCAGGGATGCGGTAAAACGACATTGGTGGAATCCATTGCTTTTGTCGGCGGTTTAATCGATAAGAAAGGTACTATCGAGAACAAGAATACGATTTCTGATTACTTGGAAGATGAAAAGAAGAAACTCACTTCTTTGTCCACAGCAATCGTTCCACTTGATTTCAAAGGTTATAAATTTAACCTGATCGATGTTCCTGGCAATGATGATTTTGTCTATGAACTTTTAGGCATCACCAGATTGATCAAAGGTTCTGTCCTGGTTATCGATGCCACTAAGGGTGTCCAGATTGGTACCATCAAGAATTTCAATATGTTGCGTAAACGCGGTGTCCCGATATTCATCTATATCAATAAGATGGATAAGGAAAACATCGACTTCCCAGCCTTACAGGCAGAAATTCAGGAAAAGTTATCCAAGAACTGTGTTCCTTTCTCTTATCCTATCGGTAAAGAGGAAGGCTTTGATGGCTATATCAACATTCCTGAAATGAAAGCGAGAAAGTTCAACGGCACGGAATGTGTAGATGATGTCATCTATCAGGAAAAGAGACAGGTCGTTTTTGAACTTCACAATCGTCTTTCTGAAGCCGTTGCTACCACGAGCGATGAACTTCTAGAAAAGTTCTTTGCCGGTGAAGCTTTGACGAATGAAGAAATCAAGAATGGTTTAAGACACGGTGTCTTGAATGGTGAATTATATCCGATCATGGTCGGTTCTGCTACCAAGAACATCGGTATCCATTCCTTGATGGATATGTTTATTGATTACCTTCCAGCTCCAACCGATCTTAAACCGATCGTCGGTATGGATGGTGATAAGGAAGTGGAAATCAAGACGGCGAATGAAGAACCTGTGTCTTTATGCGTCTTCAAGAATTATTACAACACTTACCAGGGTTTGATTTCTGTCTTCAAGGTCAATTCTGGTGTGATTCATCTTGGTGACGAAGTCTATTGTCCAAATAACAAACAGACTTACAAGATTTCTACTTTGTTCAGTGTCTGTGGTGAGAAACTGACACCGGTGGAAGAAATTGGTGCCGGTGATATTGGTGCCATTACCAAATGTGAGGGTATCCATCTTTCCTACACCCTATGTTCTCCGGACAGACCAGTTATGATCAAGCCGGTCAAATATCCAACAGCCACCTATGTCCGCGGTGTTGTTCCAGCTACCAAGAATGATTCTGATAAGCTCTTCCCAGTCATTGAAAAGATGCAATATGAAGATCCGACCATCTTCTTTGAGAAGAATCCAATCACCAATCAGATTCTTGTTGGTTCTTTATCCTCTTCGCATCTGCAGTATGTCTTAGACAAGATCAAGGAAGTCAACAAGATCAACTTTGAGTTAGAACGTCCAAAGGTTGTCTATAAGGAAACCATCACTGCTCGTGGTGAAGCAGAAGGTAGATACATCAAGCAGTCTGGTGGTTCTGGTTATTATGGCGTTGTCAATATGGCTTTTGAACCAGCAGAAGAGACTAGCTTCCAATCAACAGTCTTTGGTGGCCACATCGATAAAGGTTACTTCCCAGCAGTTGAAAAAGGTTTCTATGAGGCTTTGGAGCACGGCGGTTTAATCGGCGCTCCTGTCATCAAGGTTAAGGCTACTTTGCTTGATGGTAAGCAACACACGGTTGACTCCAATGAAATGGCCTTCAAGAATGCGGCTATCCTTGCTTTCCATGAAGCCTATAACGCCTGTAAACCAATCTTGCTTGAACCATTTGATAGATTGGTGGTCAATGTCACTTCTGAATACTTAGGTGCTGTCTTATCAGATCTCAGCAAGAGAAGAGGTAAGATTCTATCCACTGATGAGGGTGATGAGGGTACTCTTGATGTCGTCGCAGTGGTCCCAGAAGCCGAGATTCAGGAATATGCTAACGAACTCAAATCCATCACCAAAGGCACTGGTTTCTTCAACCTTTCCTTTGAAGATTATGAACCTGTTCCGGCGGTTTTAGTGGACAAGGTCATAAAAGAAAATAAACAGTAAGTACAACATTTGCCGAGGCCCTGAAAAGCCTCGGTTTTTCAATGCTTTTTTCTTGTATACAAGTGGCCATACAAAACAGCGATTTTGTAAAGATTAAGTAACCGCTTTCTTCGCTTTGAAGGGAATTTAGGGCACTTTGAGGCCTGTCTTGGTTTGCAAATTCATTGCATTAATTCTGATTTTGATTATACTTGTTATGCTTAAAATCGCTGTTAAAATTAAGGAGTCCAAATATATGGAAAAAGATTTAGTTGCATGGGAAGGTTTTAAAGGTGGTCACTGGGAGAAGTTCGTCAATGTTCGTGACTTCATCCAGAAGAACTATGTCCCCTATGATGGTGATGCCTCTTTCTTAGAGGAACCAACCAAGGCTACCAATATTCTTTGGGTTGAATTACAGAAACTTCAGAAGGCTGAAAGAGAAAAGGGCGGTGTCCTCGATATGGATACTTCTATCATCTCTACTGTCACTTCTCACAAGCCAGGTTATATCTCCGAGGAATACAAGGATCTCGAAGCTATCGTTGGTCTTCAGACTGACAAGCCTTTAAAGAGAGCCTTCATGCCATGGGGTGGCTTCAAGATGGCCAAACAGGCTTTGACCACTCATGGTTACACCCTCGATCCTTCTGTCGATAAGTTCTTCTCTGAAAACGTCATCACCCATAATGACGCTGTTTTCCAGGCCTACACTCCAGAAATGATGAAGTGCCGCCACAACAAAATCTTAACCGGTTTACCAGATACTTATGGCCGTGGTCGTATCGTTGGCGATTACAGAAGAATCGCTTTATACGGTATCGATAACCTCATTGCCGAAAAGATGGAAGATTTATCCAACTGCGGTAATGGTACCATGACCGATGACATCATCCAGAAGAGACAGGAAATCTCTCTTCAGATCAATGCCTTAAAGGATATGAAGACCATGGCCAGCAGCTATGGCTTCGACATCTCTAAGCCAGCTAAGACTGCCAAGGAAGCCACTCAGTGGTTATACTTCGGTTATCTTGCCGCCATCAAGTCTCAGAACGGTGCTGCTATGTCCGTTGGTAGAATCTCTACCTTCTTGGATATCTACATCGAAAGAGATTTAAAGAAGGGTATCTTGACTGAAAAGGAAGCTCAGGAACTCATCGACCATCTCGTTATGAAGTTCCGTATGGTCAAGTTCGCTCGTATTCCTTCTTATCAGCAGTTATTCTCTGGCGATCCAGTCTGGGCTACTTTGGAAGTTGCCGGTATGGGTCAGGATGGCCGTTCTATGGTCACCAAGAATGACTTCAGATTCTTACATACTCTTGAAAATATGGGTCCTGCTCCAGAACCAAACCTCACCGTTTTATGGTCTGACAGACTTCCAAAGAACTTCAAGGATTATGCCGCTCACATCTCCATCACCACTTCCTCCATCCAGTATGAAAACGATGATGTCATGAGACCAATCTGGACTGATGACTATTCCATCTGCTGCTGTGTCTCCGCCACTCAGACTGGTAAGGAAATGCAGTTCTTCGGTGCTCGTGCTAACTTAGCCAAGGCTTTGCTTTACGCCATCAATGGTGGTATCGATGAAAAGTCCTTCCAGCAGGTTGGCCCAGCCTATGCCCCAATCACTGATGAAGTCTTAGACTATGACAAGGTCATGGTCGCTTATGACAGAATGTTGGATTGGTTAGCTGGTATCTATGTCAATGTCTTAAACCTCATCCAGTACATGCATGATAGATATTTCTATGAAGCTGCTGAAATGGCTTTGATTGATACTGATGTCAGACGTACCTTTGCTACTGGTATCGCTGGCTTCTCCCACGTTGTCGATTCCTTATCTGCTATCAAGTATGCTAAGGTTACTGTTATCCGTGACGAAAATGGTATCTCCAAGGACTTCAAGGTCGAAGGTGACTTCCCACGTTATGGTAATGATGATGACAGAGCTGATGATATCGCTGTCGCCTTATTACATACCTTCCTCACCAAGATCAAGAAGAATCACACCTACAGAAATTCTGAACCAACCACTTCCATCCTTACCATCACTTCCAACGTCGTCTATGGTAAGGCTACTGGTGCTTTACCAGATGGTCGTCCAGCTGGTGAACCATTATCTCCAGGTGCCAACCCATCCTATGGTGCTGAAAACAACGGCTTACTTGCTTCCCTCAACTCTGTTGCTAAGCTTCCATATGAAGATGCTCTTGATGGTATCTCCAACACTCAGACCATGAACCCAGACGCCTTAGGTCACACTCCAGAAGAAAGAGTCAGCAACCTTGTCCAGGTTCTTGATGGTTACTTCGATCAGGGTGCTCACCACCTCAATGTTAACGTCTTCGGCAAGGAAATGCTCTTAGATGCCATGGAACATCCAGAGAAGCCAGAATACGCTAACTTCACCATCCGTGTTTCCGGTTATGCTGTCAAGTTCATCAACCTCACCAGAGAACAGCAACTCGACGTCATCTCCAGAACCTTCCACGATCATATGTAACGAATATGACAAAAGGTTATTATCAATCGATAGAATCTTTTGCTTTAGTTGACGGACCGGGCGTACGCTCGGTCCTATTTCTTACTGGATGTCCTTTCCGCTGTCTCTTCTGCCATAATCCTGACACCTGGGAATTTGATCCTAAGAATGTCATCACTCCAGAAGAAGCGCTGAAGAAATTGATTCGTTATAAGATGTACTGGAAGAACAATGGTGGCATCACCATCTCTGGTGGTGAACCATTGGTGCAACTTGATTTTCTTCTCGAATTCTGCCGTTTAGCCAAGAAAGAAAACATTCATATTACTATTGATACTTCGGGCGCTCCTTTTAATACCAATCCGGAATTTTTAAAGAAGTTTGATGAACTTCTTACTCTTACTGATCTCTTTATGGTCGATATCAAGTGTATCGATGATGAAGTACATAAGAAACTCACTGGTAAGAGCAATAAGAATGTCTTGGAAATGATTCAGTATCTTGATGCAAAACATTATCCTATTTGGATCAGACATGTCTTGGTTCCAACCATTACGGATGATGATGAACTTCTTGCAAGAATGAATGAGTTCATTTCTACTCTTAGTAATGTGGAACGCGTGGAAGTCTTACCATATCACACCTTGGGTATTCATAAGTATGAGATTCTAGGTATCAAATATCCTTTAGAAGGTGTTCCTGCTCCAACTCAGGATAGAGTGGATAATGCCAATAAGCTTCTCCACACTGATTCTTATACTCGTTACTTACACAAGTGATATCTGGCCTGTGGCTTGGTCCACAGGCTTTTTAAATGCATTTTGCTTCCAAAGCCTGATTTGCTTTCTAAGGTCTTTTATCGTCCAGTTATTTTTCCTTGTATCCATCTCCCATTTCTGTCGATCGATATGATCTGGTATTTTCATGATAGCCTGATATTTAGACCAACTTAGCGGAGGATAGATATGACGGCTATATTCTTTAAAGAGATTGAGATGTTCGTTATAGAAGATATAGTCATCTTGAAGATTTCTCAGACTATATTCGTTTCCATATTTTTGCTGTAACTTGTCAGAAACATATTTCAGTACTGCTTCTGGTATCACCTGGCAATGGAAAAAACGAACTTCTTCGAGTGATATTTTTTCTCCAATCAGCCATCGACGTCTGACAATGTCTTCTCTTTGGTGAGAGGTGTTTTCTTTAATAATCTGCTCAATGTCGTTGGTGATATCCATAAAGAGGGGTTCATTGATTTCGTAGTGTTTCTTGAAATTCATGTAGAATTCCTCCTCTATATAAATATGCTTAAGTTCAGTCGATTATTATCAAAATAAAGAAAAAGCCAGCTGATTTGCTGACTTGAATGATCAAAAATGAATGAAATTGAAAACCTCTGGTCATAATCTCGTTTTGAGATTGAACCAGAGGTCTAATGACAGAATTGGAATGATTATCTAGAGTTTTAAAAGAAGCACGAGAAGGTTGCCTTCGCCGATGAAATTGGAATAGATATCAAAAGTTTTCTTGCCATCGAAGTAACCTAATCTTTTACCGGATTTATCATAGATGTTTTCTCTGTTTCCTTCGGGCTTCATGCTTCCTAAAATGTTACCATATCTATCTTTCAATACCTGAACCATAGTGATTTCTCCTCCACTTGACTGATAATATTCTATAAAAAGTTATGGTTCTTTTTTGCTACATGTAATACAATGGATTTAAGAGGAAAAAGGCTATGGAAGATAACAAGAAAACATCAATTCTTTTGATCTACTGGACGTTAAGAGATTACAGTGATGAAAATCACTATCTCAAACAGCAGGATATCATTGACCACATCAAGAAAAAGTATGGTATTTCTTTACAAAGAAAAGCGGTCAGCAACAGCATCACTTTGTTAGAAGAACTAGATATCGATATTGATCGTCATCCAAAGAAAGGATGCCGTCTTTTATCGCGCGATTTTGATGAATCAGAAGTGAAGTATTTAGTAGATGCTATCTTTTCTTCCAAAAACATCACTGGCAAACAAGCAAAGAAGTTAGCTGCGAGTATTTCTGCAAGCCTCTCTATTTATCAAAGACGAAAATATGAGTATCTCTATAAGTCGGTTGATCTTAACCGCAATAGCGACTCTGATTTCTTCTATAACATTGAAATCATCAACGAAGCGATTGAAAAGAAGAAACAGATTTCCTTCCAATACGCTTCTTATGATGCCGATGGAAAAGAAAGGATGAGAAGTGGTGGCTACACTTATCGTGTTTCTCCCTATTTCCTGGTGAACAATTTTGGTAAATATTATCTTTTATGCAACTACTATAAATACTCTAAGATTACCAACTTCCGCGTGGATTTATTAAGAAAAGTAACCATCTTAGAAGAAAATAGTGTTCCGATGAATAGTCTTTCTGATTATGATCCTGATTTTAGCATCAATCGCTATATCAATGACCATATCTATATCTTTGGTGGGAAAGTCAGCGATTGTAAAATCAAGATCAATCATGAACGTGTCATCACCTATGTGAAGGACTGGTTTGGTAAAAACGCTCTTTTCTCTATCGTAGATGGTGTCACCTATGCCAATATCCGTTGCGATGAGAAAGCCTTCTATTATTGGTGCTTGCAATATGGTGAAGATATTGAGGTGTTAGAACCAGTGAATGTCGTTATTGATCTTTCTAACACCTATAAACATATGTATGAGCGATACAAAGACATTTTAGAGACACATGAGGTTAAACCTCAATTGGAAGAGAATATCTCTAACTTCATGTTCCATGGTCTATATAAGATCGATGATGAAATTGAAAGCGGAAGTAAGAATGTCATAGAAGGCTTAAAAAATTATCTTTTCGATGTTCTGACCAAGAATTACAAGATTTCTTCTGAGGAATCAGATATTTTGATTTCTAACGAGAAGAATGCTGAAGAAAAATATCTCATTTCTTTTAACCATTATCAGGATGACGATTATGAAGATAATCTATTTCATTCCATTAAGGATATTGCCCGTCTGGAAGAAGAAAGCAAAAACGGTGTCACATGTTTCCATGTGACACTCGTAAGAGATTCTCACTATTATAGTGGGGAGGGTGAATCTGAAGTTACTGATATTTTCCGTGAAAAGAAAGAAATATCACCAAAAAACGATATCACGTTTGTAAACCACAATGGTTTTGTAGAAAAAACAAAAGTTCAGAAGTACTATAAAATCAGTTGGCGAGGTATCACGACAACTAAGGCTGAGAGACCTCTTTATAAATTCTTTGTTCTGAATATCAAATAAAGGTTTATTCTTTTGCGCTCAAACCGAAGGAATAAGCTTTGAAGACTAATTGAGCAATGACGATCACAGAAGCAATTCTGAAAAAGAAGTAAATCAAGAAGGCAGTATCATAAACGGCAAATAAAGCCATACAAAGCAACTGCAACGCAATCAGAATAAGTACGAAAATAGAATTGAGCTTACGATTTTCTGATGGCATGAACTGGAAGTATAGCGATAGATTATTAATAAGGGATAAGAAGAACACGCCATAATAGAAAAGAACTGGAGGGCGATCATTAATATAAATCAACTGAACACTTGCGTTATAAAACACATAGACGGCAAGGATAGTCATCAGTAGAGTAATGATACCAAGCGTACCAGAAGAGACAATTCTTGAGGCTTTTGATTCACGAGAAATGAGATTATCTTCGCCTTGGAAAGTAAACCATAGATAGAGAATTCCAGTGAGGAACAAATCCAAAATGGATAACGTCATCAACGGGATAGAAAATACCGTAACAGGAAGATTAAATTGTGGGTGGAATGGTAAATGCATCATAGAGAACAACACTAAGTTTTTAACGGGAATTAATACAAGATAGGAGATATGTTTGAAGGGGTGTTTACTCTGGTAGAAGGTCAAGAAGATCTGAAGAATTCCTAGTCCAGTATAGATAGCAAACATGAACCAGCACCAAGTGACAGATGGGTTGGGTTTTGATGGATTCACTCCAACGTTAAACAGAATAGCAACAACTAAAGCACAGATGATACAACATGACTGATAGATGGTAATGATTTGTTTTCCGAATTTTACCATAACACGAGCTCCTTATATAACATTTGTTTCGACATTGAGCGAATAATCAAATCTATTGAGTTTGTTTGCATAGGTCACATATCGATGTCCAATCCAGTAATAACTTATAGCGATTGATGTTGCAAATAAATTCTCACTTATGCAAACAGTATAAGTATTGCCAGAATTGATGAATGCTGTATGAATATCACCATTATTCAAATTGGACCAATTCTTTGCATCATTGTAGAAGCACATTTTGGAATCATAATCGATATATAAGTCAAAAACGTTTGGATTATAGACTTCGATATACCAATTATTACGCTCAAAGTTTTTGATTCTAATTTGCAAGAATTGAGGGGAACAATCAAAGGCTTTTCCTCCAAAGAAACGTTTTTGAATTAAAGTTGGAATGAAAGGAGTGTCTTCATGTGGAAAGAAGGTGTGACCATCCAGAGCTAGAGGACTATACAGTATATCAATACCCCCAGAATAGTAGGCAGCATAAACTAATTCAGAACAATACCATTCATCTTGGTTGTCTATATCAGTGTGTGAAAAATCGAAAGAGTAAGATTTTCCAATCTGATCAAAAACAAATTGTTTTGCAGCATTGACAGCACCTAATTCTGTTGCTCTGTATACTCTATAAATTTGTATTCTATAGTTCAACATTCTATTTGTGTCTAAGAAACCATATTGAACACCAGATAAAACAGCCTCTACTGTCTGAATGTAGTTGCCATATACACTACTTTGTTCGGTGTTGTTGATTATTGCCATATGGCCTAGTCCATTTAGACTATAAGGTTCTAGAACAATATCGCCATCTCTTAATGATGAAAAATCAACTGTGTTGTACTGTGGAATTCTTTTGAACGATGATGCTGGTGTTGTAGGTAAGTGCTTAATTTTAGTGGATTCTTTTAGAATATAATCAGCATCAGGGGATATGATTTCAAGTTTGGATGCAGTGGATTTGATTGCTTGTGTTTCAGATCCGATAGATTTTGAGGTGGATATACTATTCCAGTCTACTGAGTCTTCATTTATCAGGTTAATATATTCATCAAACGACAAGTCAAATTGATAATAACCATTACAGAATGATTCAAATGATATGTTCTTGTCTGACAAATCCAACTCATCATAATAATCTTGGAAAACATCAATATACGAAAAGACGACATGCTTGTTACTTAATTCTTCAGAGACGTTTAGTGCTGATTTTTTGATTGATTGTTGACAATTCAAATTAGATAGTTGCGTATAATTAACGCAAAAACCACTTAACAAACAAAGCAACAAAACTTTTTTTAACACAGTTCTTTCCTCCGTTCCTCTCATTAACACAATCTAATTGTACGAGAAACCGTTTTAAAGTTCAATAAGATTTTTACAAAAATGCAAAAAAGAGTAATGTTCTATTATTATTCACAAAAAAATAGTTTACCATTGTAAAATAACACGTTTGTGTAAATTTGAAAGATAACCGAACTTTGGGGAGTCCTAAACGCTGAAAACTATGGACAATATGGGTATCGACAAGAAGCTTATGAATTTTTACACTGCCTCTACGTACTTATGTGTCATATTTATTGAAAACTTGTCACATGTATTTATTCCCATAGTTATAAGTGAGTTTTTTTGAACTATCATTTCACGAAAATATAAATTCCATTTTGCATCCTTAAGTTTTGATCCGATTCCTGAGCTGATTCTCAAAAAAAATCTTTTATGCCTGCAAAATAAGGATTTTCGAATGAAAAACTTTGTGAAATTACTGATTGGAACGAAACAGTCCTATTTAAAAAACTGCTGATCAACCTATATGTTCATGTAGGTTTTTCAACAGTTTCTAGTTTGATTATTCGATATAGACGACAACCCAACGATCGTTATCGTTGCCGTTGATGTTGTCATAGATTCTAAGGAAAATCGTATGAACTTTTTCATCGCCGACATAGAAGAGTTGGGAATGCTGAGTGGTGTAGATGTATTCCTGATCATCGCTAGCCTCACCAGCAGTGGTCAAGGCTTTTCTTGCTTCGAAGGCTTTTCTTGCATTGCCGACAAGGGTGTAACCGCAGTTGCAGGAACCGCCGACAGGAATCTGTCTTCCATCATTGTGGACAAATTTGATTTCTGTATTTGGGAATAAGACGCCAGTATAGTAATATTCCTTAGTGCCATAAAGAGGGGAAATATGAGCGGAGAACTGATGCTTGTCGTTTTCCTGAACGAGATAGACATCCTCACCGGTATCTTCAGAAGCTCTGGTGACTTCCACTAATGGCTTACTTTCTAACGGCTTGATTTTTTTTCTACTAGAATTCGCTTTTACTTTTACCATAAGAAATCTCCTTTTTTTCTTATCTCTATTATATGATAAAATAATGCGAACTTGTGTATTTATCATGTCAAAAAGCAAAAAAAATAAGGGCGTTGTACCCGTAAAACAAACTATCACATATGATTTTTCTTCTCTGTTGACATATTGCTCTCCAGAAGAGATAGAAAAGTTTAAAGAAGGCTTAAATCAGCCTTCAGTTTCCTCATTGATTTTAAATGCTGGAAAATATACTTCTTCTCAGTTAGAAGAGACGTTTTCTGATTTGAAGAAAGATGATACTGATCATCTTCTCTATCGTTTTTCCAAAGAAGAAGACAGGATGGGAAAGACACTAGAACATTTTGCCGGTGCATTTTATATTCTTGATCCTAGCAGCGGTGTGATTTCTTCTTATTTGGAAAAACTGTTACCGAAAAATTTTGTTTCTCTTGATTTATGTGCGGCCCCTGGCGGTAAGACAATCGCCATGGACTTGCGTCGTAAAGACGGGTTATATCTTGCTAATGATATCGCTTTTGATAGAGCAATAGAAATCAGCAAGAACGCTCAGCGTCTGGCTTTAGCCAATATTCTTACTCTCTCTATCGATCCGGTGAAATTATCCTTGCCAGAGATGTTTGATTTAGTGATCTTAGATGCCCCTTGTTCTGGCTCAGGTATGATTCGTAAGGAACCAAAGATGGCTAAAGATTATTCTGAAGAGAAAGTAACTCGTCTTCTTCCGATTCAGGAAAACCTTCTTGAGAAGGCTTATGAATGTACTAAGAAGGATGGTATCATCGCTTATTCAACCTGTTCCCTTTCTATCAAGGAAGATGAGGAACAGGTCAAGTCTTTCCTAAGACGTCATCCTGATGTGGAAATGATTCCACTATCACCAAAAGAAGGTATGGTGATAGGAATAGAGAATATCGGTTATCATATGATTCCTGGTATCTATGATGGTGAAGGTATCTATTTTGTCCTGCTGAGAAAGACTAAAGGTGACGTCTATCAGCTTACTCAGAGTAAGGATGTGAAGAAATATAATGACGAATTGATGTCTTTATCCTTTAAGGGTAATACGTATCTTCTTTCTAGATTCTATCAGGAATTTAGCAAACTACCTTTTATTGCTCCAGGTATGAAAGTCTATGATAAAAGTGAACACCCAAAGTGTGAATTTGATCACGCTTATAGCAAGGTAAGTGATGATATTCAATTAGTCGAGATAGATAGACAAAGTGCACTTTCCTATGTTCAGGGTAATGAAGTAAAAGTGGATGCTTCTCTCAACGATGGTCTTGTCATTCTTTCTTATCAGAAGATGAGACTTGGATTAGGTAAGAACATCAAAGGTAAGGTGAAGAACTATTTACCTAAGGGTTTACGTTCTAATCTATACTGATATAGTTTTAACATTTTATCTTAAGTGTTAAGATAACAAATTCAAAGAAAAGGTTTACATCTTGAAAAGTTTGTAAATACGTATATAGTAGATGCGAGGTTGAATTGATATGAACAAGAACCGCATTACCTTGCTGAAAATTATTTACGTCGCCATCTTTACCGCTTTGTGTTTTGTTGGAACCATGATCATGATTCCTGTTGGAACCTCAAAGGTTCATCTTGGTAACTTCTTCTGCATTTTAGCAGGACTTCTTTGTGGTGGCGTGGTCGGCGGTTTAGCTGGTTCTCTTGGTATGGGACTAAATGATATTGTCTTTGGCTATTCTTATACCACATACTTAAGAACGTTTGTCCTGAAGTTTCTGATGGGATTTATTGTGGGAAGTCTGTTTAGACTTCTGATCAAGAAGAAAATCAATGGTAAGGTGCTGATCTGGATTTCTGTTTGTTTGATGATTGGACTGTTTAGTTATATTCTGAGCATGTATTTCCAACCGGAATCAAAATATTCTCTTACTCTAGTGATTCTTACTGGTGTTTTATTGGCTTTGATCTTATTTGTTGCTATCTTCTCGTTTAGATTGGATAGAAGCATGAGTTGTCTATCTTTTGCCTTGCTTGTAGCTTTAGCAGTCAACGTCATTGGTGAATTCTATCTGCGAATTTTGATTTCTCTGTCTTTGGATATGACTTATGAAGCGGCCTTGATCAGTTCTATAGGAAAACTTCCTGGCGCTTTGCTCACCAGTATTGTGACGATTGTCTTCATTCTTCCTTTATATTATCCGCTATATAAGGCTACGCATCGTATCAATGTCTTCAATGATTTAGAAGATAACATCTTTTTTACCAAGTCTGAAGAAGATAGTGCGACAAAAGAAGCAGAATAAAAGAAATTCTTAGAAGGATCCTTTATATCCTTTACCATATTCTTTGGTGTAATAGTCCACACGTTTGTTGTTCTCAAAAATCGGTGGATAAAGATTTTCGCTTGGCAAGATACCTGCTAGTCTGCAGATTTCATCATGGGTCTTTATGGTCAGGTCTTCTTTTCCTTCAGCGAGAGACAAATCCTGATTTGGTAAGATTGGTGCTCCAATAGTAAGGGTAAGACTGGCTGGTGAATGGAAAATCTTCTTTCTGATCCAACCGTTCTTGCGATAGGAAAAAGCCAAAGGAAGAATCGGTTTATTATTCTTCATGGCAAAATGCGAAGCCCCTTCCTTAAATGGTCTGATATATTTATAGAATTCCCACATGGAACCTTCAGAAAAGATATGTAATACGCCATCTTCCTGAAGATATTTTGATATAAGTCTATACCAGGATAGAAAGACTGGCCCGGTGTCTTCGGGAATGGGAATGCCGCCGACTAGTTTGACTAAGTTTCTGCTTGGCCCTCGTAGGTTTTCAGCCCAGGACAAGAAATGAATATCAGTTCTTTTTAAAGCGACAAGGATAGCGAGATAATCCCACATATGGACATGGTTACAGACTGTGATGTAGCCATGTGAAAGCAAGTCTTTGTATTGTTTGAGATTTTCTCTTCCTTTAATTTTCAGATTCAGACGAATTCTGGTCATAGGAAAAACGATGGTTCTCAACAATAAGGCGACAAGCTTTCTTTTTCGTTTGAATTTCTTGGATGTGTCGATGTAGGGGTAGTTTTTATCAAAGATGGTGTTTTCTTTGCGTTCGACTTTCAGATAGTGTTGATCGGTTATTTCCGGATAGGGAAATTTTTCACATTTTGGATCATAAGACATAAAAGAATTCCTCTGTGGTATTTTATCAATATTTTCAGTCATAATCCATCACCAGAAAGAAAAAAGGCTTGATACAATATTGCATCAAACCAATTGATCTTTAATGGTGCCGACTGCCGGACTTGAACCAGCCACCTACTGATTACAAATCAGTTGCTCTACCGGATGAGCTAAGCCGGCACAGATGGTGAGTGCTACGAGGATCGGACTCGTGACCTCTTCCGTGTGAAGGAAGCGCTCTCCCGCTGAGCTAAGCACTCTTAGAGAGCCTCATTAGTTTATCATTGAACGAATGAGACTTCAAGAAATTGATTTATTTATTGATGATTTCTCTATCTTTTAACTGATTTTCAAAGATAGAGACACTCTTTTCATATTCGGAATTATCTTGCTTATTAAAGGTGAAAATCAAGTTTTCCATCTTTTCGATATCAAAGGTTTTGTCATTCAGAAGAGTCTTACAAATTCTGGATAAATCCGTGTTGACAAATCCCTTAGTCAATTCGACTAATCGGTTCTTGTATTGATCATCGACATCCTGTGAGAGGAAATAGCGTTCTATCATACCCTTACGGATTTCATCATCGGGATAAGGAATATAGATGATGTCATCAAAGAGATTCTTCTTGAAGACTTTGCTAGATAACTTATCCGGAACAGAAGTGGTGGCGATCAACATGATGTTGAGATTCTTTCTCTTGATGCGTTTATTCTCTTTTTGGAAGAGACGGATAAACAGTTCAGTGGTGTCTTTGGAGATATCATCTTGACCATCAGAAAAGAACGGGATTGGTTGCTCGATAAAGAAGATGACATTATCTTGCTTCTCAGCTTCCTTAAAGACCTGTTTGTAGTCATGTTCAACGTCGACAAGATCGGATAGGTGGAAATGTCTTATCGGTTTGAAATAATAGGCTTTGGCATCGAGTTCTTTTAATAAGGAATGAACAAATCTTGTCTTACCAACGCCGAAGGGACCATAAAACAAAAGGGAATTCTTCTTTCTTGTCTTGAGTTTATGTTCACGCCAGGGAACAATGATGGTTTCCTCAAGATATTTCTTGATATTATCAAGACCGATAAAGTCATTAAAGCCTTGAGTAGGAGGCTCCATCATATAGATGTCATTACCAAAATCATTATCTTTTTTCTCAAGATAACTCTGGGCTTTGGCAAAGTAATAATCGGCGAGAGTCGTATATTCTCTCGTGTCATCATAGTCGGTGGTAGAGTCAGCTAATTCGCGGGCGATTTTGGATGCCTGAACCATTTCCTCATAGGCTTTCTGATTATCCGAATTGCTGAAGGCATCGATGGCGTTAGAATAGGCTTTCATCATTTCAATTCTCTTTTGCGTAAAGTTCATCAGATCACTCACCTCACTTACTTTTATTGTAGTCTTTTTGAAAGAAAAAATGAATGAAATCATGCGTAATTAGCGCGTGTTTCATGTATACAAGAAGGTAATTTTTGCAAGTTATTCTCAAAAAACCGCAATTCACGTTTTTTTGTTCACATGGCATAAAAAATAAGTTATATTATTAGCAGTTTTGTAAGCGTTTCCCGGCGCTTTCATTTTTTTATTTCGTATCAAGACTTTAAAAAAGGAGATTGTCATGAAACACGAAGAGATTGTCAAAAAGATGACACTGGAAGAAAAAGCATCACTTCTATCCGGTAAAAACTTCTGGGAGAGTATGGACTATCAGGAATATGGTATTCCTTCCTTCTTCTTATCCGATGGCCCTCACGGCTTAAGAAAACAGGCCGCTGCTGCTGACCAGCTTGGTCTCAACCCATCTTTGCCAGCCACTTGTTTCCCAACCGCCGCTTCCTTAGCAAATTCCTGGAATGCTGAATTGGTTCAGAGCGTCGGTACCGCTTTAGGTGAAGAAGCCTTAAAACTCAAGGTTCATATGGTTTTAGGTCCTGGTATGAATATGAAGAGAAACCCACGCTGTGGTAGAAACTTCGAATACTTCTCTGAAGATCCATATCTCGCTGGTAAACTTGCTGCTGGTATGGTCAGAGGTATCCAGTCCAACGGTATTGGTAGCTGCATCAAGCATTGGGCTTGTAACTCTCAGGAAAACAGACGTATCAACTCTGACTCTATCGTCGATGAAAGAGCCTTAAGAGAAATCTATACTGAAGCATTTGAAATTGCCATTGAAGAAGGTGGTGCTATGGCCATCATGTCTTCTTACAACATGCTCAATGGCATCTATACCAACGAAAACGATCATCTCAACAAGGATATCTTGAGAGGTGAATTCGCTTATAAAGGTCTCATGGTCACCGATTGGGGCGGTGAAAATGACCGTATCGCTGGTTTATTATCCACGAATGAATTAGAAATGCCAGGTAACAATGGCGACACCGATAGAGAAATCGTCAAGGCTGTCAAAGAAGGCAAACTTGATGAAACTATCGTCGATGAAGCCGCTGACAATGTTATCGATTATGCTTTGAAGACTGACTTAGCCTTCAAGGATTACAAGGAACCAGTTGGTGAAATCAACGGCGAAAAGGTCACTGGTATGAACTGCTTCCCAGAAATGAAGGCTGCTCACCACAGTGTCGCTAAGGCCGCTAGTGATGAAACCATGGTCTTATTGAAGAATGAAGGTAATGTCTTACCTTTGAAGAAGGAAGATAAGGTCGCCATCATCGGTGACTTTGCCAACAACCCAAGATATCAGGGTGCTGGTTCTTCTCAGGTCAACTGCACTCAGCTTGATAACTTCACTGATTTGAAGGATAAATTCAAATTTGATTATGTCGGTTATGCTCAGGGCTTTGATCGTTATAACAAGGCCAAGGGCAAGAAGGCTTTAGTTGAAGAAGCTATCGCTTTAGCCAAGAAGGCTGATGTCATCGTCTACTTCATGGGTCTTGATGAAGTCACTGAATCGGAAGGTTTAGATAGAGATAACCTTCTCATCCCATCTCATCAGACTGAACTCTTAAAACAGTTACATGAATTGGGTAAGAAGATTGTCGTCATTTTATCTGCCGGTTCTGTTGTCGATCTTACCTGGGATGACAATTGCGATGCCTTACTCAATGGCGCTTTATCCGGTCAGGCTGGTTGCAACTCCATTCTTGATATGCTCAATGGTGATGTCACTCCATCTGGTAAGACTAGTGAAACCTATATCGTCAAGTACGAAGATACTCCATCTATCGATAACTTCGAAACTGGTAAGGTCGCTATCCCATATGCGGAATCCATCTACATCGGCTATCGTTACTTTGAAAAGAATAATATCGATGTCAAATATCCATTCGGTTATGGTTTATCCTACACCACTTTCGAATATTCCAACCTTGAAGTCACCGAAAAAGGTATCAAGGTCACCATCAAGAACACCGGTTCTTATGCTGGTAAGGAAATTGTCGAGTTATATGTCGGTTTGAAAGATTCTAAGATCTTCCGCGCTGTCAAGGAACTTAAAGGCTTTGCCAAGACCAAACTCTTGAAACCTGGCGAAGAAGAAGTTGTGGAAATCAAGTTTGACAACAAGACCTTCCGTTACTTCAACGTCAAGACCATGAAGTGGGAAGTGGAAGAAGGCGATTATGATTTATATGTCGCTGCCGCTTCTAACGATGTCAGATTGACTGGTTCTATCCATAAGAAGGGCACCACCACTGAATTCCCATATGATGCTAGTAAGCTTCCAAGTTACTTCTCTGGTAATGTCCAGCATGTCTCTGAAGAAGAATTCAAGGAATTATATGGTAAGGAATTACCAAACGATGAATTCGATTGGTGCAACAAGAAGCACACCAGAATGCACATCCATCAGGAAAACCTCTTCTGCGATTTATGCTATGCTAGAGGCTGGACTGGTAGATTGATCGGTAAGGCCTTAAGAATGCTTGTCAGACATGGCGAAAAGCACAACAAGGGTTTACGCAACGCCATCGTCATGGGTCCATATGGTTTCCCAGTCAGATCCATGTCCAGAATGATGGGTATGCCAATGGCTCAGTGTGAAGGCTTGAGAATGATGTTCGATGGTCACTTCCACAAGGGCTTTGCTCAGTTCATCCGCGGTGGTAAACAGAAACCAAAATATCCAAAAGAGAACCACTATAAGAAAGTCGATAAGAAAAAGAAGTAAAAAACAGCCAATAGTTGAAAAATTAGGCAAGAGGCACTAAAATGTCTCTTGCCCTTTTCATTTCTATGGTAAAATAAAACTACAAAAAAAGGGTTCAATATTATATTGGTCGAGGTTTATCATGAAATTACTTTCTATTGTTGTTTGTTGCTATAACTCTCAGGAATATATGGCAACCGCCATCGAGTCTTTATTAAAAGGTGGCGAAGATGTCGAAATCATCATCGTGGATGATGGCTCTAAGGATAATACCGGCAAGATTGCTGACGAATATGTCGCCAAATATCCAACCATCTGTAAGGTTGTTCATCAGCCAAACGGTGGCCATGGCGCTGGTGTCCAGTCCGGTATCAGAGAAGCTACTGGTCAGTTCTTCAAGATCGTTGACTCCGATGACTGGGTTGATGATGAAGCTTATCAGAGAATGCTTGCTGAAATCAGAGAAAAGGGTGATAAGGTTGATCTCTTTGTCAACGACTACACCTATTATCCTGATAAGGTCAAGGGTACCACTATCGGTTTTGGCCATAGAATGCCAGCTGATAAGATTATCACCTGGAAGGACGTCAAGCCTTTCAACGCCTCTCAGAACTTGTTGATTCATTCTTGTATGTTCAGAACTCAGGTCTTAAAGGATTCTGATCTTCACATCCCAGTTCACACCTTCTATGAAGATGACTATTGCGTCTATGCCCCACTCAGAAATGTGAAGAACATCTGTTACGTTCCTGTTTCTTTATATTGCTATTATGTCGGTAGAGCTGGTCAGTCCGTTCAGAAAGATGTCGCCATCAGAAGATATAAGGACTATCTCAAGGTCGCCATGGCTTGTATCAAGGAATACAACATCTATGACTATCTGAATGATAAGGCCCACTTCAGAATGCTCTATCATGAAATCAGAATCTTCATCTCCTTAGGTTTCCTTCATACTCAGTTGAACAAAACTAAGGAAGCCAGAGCTGACTTAAAGGCCTTCTTCAAGGAATTCAAGCAGGTCAACCCAAGACTCTATCGTCGTATTCGTTGCTCTCTTATCGGCCCACAGGTCTGGCCAATCTTTGGTAGAATGAATTCTGCTATCACCTATTCTATCTCTCATTTGATTGTCAAATTCAACTAAAATCAGTCGGAAGCAGATGCTTCCGACTTTTCTAATAGTGATACAAATGTAACGAAACTAGTTTCGTAACCGTTTTCGATTGACACGAAAACGGTTAAACGCTATACTTTTGAAAAAAGGATAATAACATTAGTGCATTTCTAATACTACTCATTGTTGTTTCTTTTATCTCCTCTCCTGTCGGAACAAATCCTTATCTCAAAGAAATAGGCTATTACGGTTTGTAGATTACGCCTTAGGAAAAGCGCATATGCAAGAGGAAATTGAATTAGATGAAAGCAAAGTTCTTTAAATCGTTAGTTGTCTCTTTATTCATGTTATTGTCTGCTTGCGGGAAAAAAGAACAAAGTGACATTTGCAAAACCGAACTGGAGTTATGGAATCTTGCCGTAGAAAAGGCGAATCTAGCTGATTTTATTTTGGAATCAGAAAAAGAAGATGCACAACTGAATATTTGTCTGTGTGAAAATAAAGACAAACATTATTGTCTAGATAGTATGCATGCCTTTGTAGATGAATTGAAAAATGTCGAGTATAAGGAGATGAGCCAAGATCAATTTAAGAAACGGGAGGATGAAAGAACGATTGTTGACGCTTGTTATAAAGGAACTCTATATTGTTTCTTATTAAAAGAATCGTTGACTGCGTTTACCATCAAATCGTTTATCCAAAATCCATATTCTCGATACAACATCACTTTTGATAAAGGATATGAGATGTCCAAAGAGACTGGAGAAAAATTACTTGGTTTTGTTAAGGATATGATAAAAGAACAGGAGGATGTTGAATGAAAACGAGATTCATTAAAGCACTAGGTCTTTCGTTATTGGTGTTACTTTCTTCGTGTGGGCCGAAGGAAAAAAGTCCTGAAGATCGGCTTAGTGAAATCGCTGAAGAAAAGGCAACTCTCAATGGCTTTATTTTGGAATCGGAAAAAGGAATGTACGGATTGGACATTTGTTATTCTGAGAATGGAAACTCTCAGTATTATACAGATACTGAGTATGCCTTCATCAATGAATTGAAGGATATCAAGGCAAAACCAGTAAGCAAGCAGGTATCTGATGATTGGTTGATTTATTTCAATACTGTCCACGTTTCTTATCGAGATCGCGGTAGTAGCTTCTTGCTGAAGGAAACACTGACTGCGTTTGTAATTACTTCATCTGTTCTCACTTTGCAACCTCAAACTTTGATTACTGCGGAAAAAGGGTATGAGATTTCCAAAGAAACTGGAGAAAAATTACTTGCCTTTGTTCAGGATATGATGAAAGAATAAGTTTATCAGTAATTGTTTGTTTTTGAAACTGAGCCATTTAAAGTCAGACTTTAGTCGCTCGGTTTTTTTGTCATCTAGGAAATCCGTGATCTATAGCGATGGTCTTTTTCTTTCAATTTATGATTTATAAATTATAATTATATCGTTGCTTTTAGGGGGTGTCTTATGAACCATGTTGAAAAGATTGTGGAATTGCTAGGTAAGTCCTACTCTGCCTTCCACGCAGTAAAGAACATCAAAGAGGAATTATTGGAAGCTGGATTTATCCAGCTGGATGAAAAAGAAAATTATCATCTTGAATTGGGTAAGAATTATTTTGTCACCAGAAACGATACTTCTATTCTTGCTTTCAAGTTACCAAAGAAGTTGACGGATTATCATATGCAGTTAACGGCTACGCATAATGATTCTCCTACCTTCAAGATCAAACCAAATCCAGTTAAGAAAGTCTTTAATCTCTTGCAATTGAACACCGAACCATATGGTGGTCTTATCATGAACACCTGGTTTGACAAGCCTTTATCTTTTGCCGGTAGAGTCTTAGTCAAGAATGGTAGCAGAATTGAATCTCATCTTTTAAATATCGATCAGGATTTGCTGATCATTCCGAATGTCTGTATTCACATGAATCGCGATATCAATTCCGGTTACAAATATAACGCGGCTGTGGATACTCTTCCTATCATGGGTGAATGGGATGATAATTTTGATTTTGATCAGTATTTATTACAACAGCTTAATTTATCTCAGGGGAAAGTCTTGAGTTTTGATTTATTCCTCTATAACAGAGAGCAACCACGTCTTATTGGTAGAAATAAGGAATTGTTATCCTGTGGTCGATTAGATGACCTTTCTGCTGCGTATTCCACTCTCTTTGGCTTTATGGAATCAGAAAGCAAAGAACATATTTCTGTCTATGCTTCCTTTGATAACGAGGAAGTCGGATCTTTGACCAAGCAGGGTGCAAACTCCACCTTCTTACAGGATAACTTAAAGAGAATCATCCTTTGCCTGGGTGGAAATAAGGATGACTTCCAGAAGGCGATGGCAGCCAGTATGATGCTTTCTATTGATAACGCCCATGCCAATCATCCAAACCACCCGGAGCTCAGCGATAAGACTACTGATGTGGAACTCAACAAGGGTATCGTCATCAAATATAACGCCAATCAGTCTTATACTTCCGATGCGCTTTCTTCCAGCGTGGTGAAATCGTTATGTGTAGAAAATAATATTCCCTATCAGGAATTTACCAATCGTTCTGATTTGAGAGGCGGTTCTACCTTAGGTAACTTATCTGAGGCTGAAGTCTCGATTACCACCGTGGATATCGGTTTACCACAATTGGCCATGCATTCGAGTTATGAAACTCAGGGTGCAAAAGATGTCGACTACAATGTCGAATTGGTAAAGGCCTTCTTCTCCGCCGAGATTCTATTCAAAGATTCTAACGTAGAAATCAGATAAAGACAGGTGCTTGATCTACCTTGATAAGGTAGAAAAAGCACCTTTTAAACTTTGAAAAAAAGAAAAACTCCGGTTCCCCTTACACCAGTGATTAAAAAACTTTATTTCCTGTAATAGATTTAAAATTCGGAATCATTTCTTCGGTTTGTTTCAATTTTGAAATATAGTTGTTCTGTTTTAAACTAAATGTCAATTTAAATGGACTGCTCGTTTTATACTCCTTTATACTTTTAAATGATTTTTATACTCCTTTATACTTTTATCAATATAGGAGTTAATCTTTTCGAATTTTGAGACAAAAAAAGAACTTCTCATTGCTGAGAAGTTCATATTCAATCTAACTGGTGGGCCTTAGTGGGCTCGAACCACCGACCTCCCGCTTATCAAGCGGACGCTCTAACCAACTGAGCTAAAGGCCCAAAAACAGGCGAGAATTATAATAACTTAATTCCCTTCCATTGTCAACAACAAAAGATAAAAATATATAGAATTTAATAGAATATAAGAATATATAGCCAGCGGAATTTTTTTCTGAGGATTGGTTTACCAGAAAGATTGATTTGTTTCGTGTTAAGTGGATCAGAAGGCATGAGAAATGCAAAACATTTAAATAATATGTAAGGAATTATTTATGTTGTATGTTTTTTGATGTGTTTGCTAGATTTTTTTTGACGTGAGTGAGATAATCAGTCCGGTTTTCCCTGTATTATCATGATTTTCACTATATTATTTGGTTTATCCATTATCTTATCGATTGCCGCCTCAGTTTTCGTTATTCGTAGAGAACTCAAATTGAAGAATGGGGCGATCAAAGATACACTTGAGTATGGCGATTATGCTATTATGTTTTTCATTTTCATTTTAAGTGTTGCAAATATCCTCTTTTCTGTTCTCTCAACAATTTATGAACTTAAAAAATTTGATTTTCTTTTGTTGCTCGCTCTACTCATGCTTTATTTTTTTATTATGGGTGCCCTATCTGATTACTCAAAGAAAACATACATATACAGTAGAAAACAACTCGGTTATTATTTCAAAGCGAGAAATCCTCGAGCCTTAATCTCTACGCTCTATCAAAGTGCACTTGTTTTCTTTGCTTCTATCCTTTACTCATTGATTTATTTTTCGTTTACCAACATAGTCTCCTTTTTATATCTCTATTTCGATTTCTCGCTGTTTTTGATTACCATTATTGTTTTAAGCGTTTTTGTTTTCCTGATTGGTCTTTTTACTTTAAAGAAATCAGATAGGATGTTTTCTAGCGGTTTAGGAATCATATTGAGTACTCTATCTTTCCTTTTCATCATTGCTTTGACTATTTGTAACACTTTTTTACTTCAATATTTAGCGGATGTATCGGGCAAAGATTCTCTCTTTTACTTCTCTATGATTG
>JAEEGL012451393.1_pt1 | contig 33294 bp, 29 predicted proteins | sample 9134231 | NCBI WGS metagenome assembly JAEEGL01 (sample SAMN16246548, study PRJNA631951) | gut metagenome | biome: gut microbiome; feature: rumen; material: fiber-attached | host: Bos | place: Iran: Karaj | collected 2018-10 | reverse complement strand
CATATTTCTTATTAAATCGATCCTTAAATGTATTGTAGAAATATGTGCATATGAGAGTCTGGATAATCACCGATAGTATACGAAATACTAACAGAACGCTTTCTCTTCCACCAGTAAGCTTTTCAAAAATCCATATTACAGGAGCAACAAACACACCAGACAACTGTTGGTAATACCATATCTGCTTAAACATGATATTCCCCCTGCTTATCATATCTCCTACGGCAATAAAATGAGCCTCATCGCTATGAAGCCCGAGACTTATCTTATAAAAAGCAAATATTAAAAGTGCTACTGACACCATTATAGAGATATAACGCTTGTTCAACTAGAAATTAATCCTTTCTTCTTCAATCACCAACGGACGATTCATTATCCTCTGATTCATGCTGAGTATATACTCTCCGACCAGACCAATGAATATCAGCTGAACCGCACCCAAGAAGAATAAACCTATCGCTATTGACGCTGTTCCCATATTGTAATCATTCCAATTAATGATCTTTATAATAAAATAAAAGATAGCCGCGAGGAAACTTAGTCCCGCAACAAAAAAGCCAAAGAAAGTTGCCAGCCTGAGTCCTACCTTAGTATATGAAGTAAAACTCAGCATGGCTGCATCATACAGTTTATAGAAATTATTGCTTGTCTTTCCTGCTCTCCGCTTCTGTTGTTCATAAGGAATCTCTTTTCTCTTCCAACCAAGTTCAGCAACGATACCTCTTAAAAACGGGGTCGGATCCTTTAAATCACGCAAAACCTCTATAAATTCCCTGTCATAAAGTCCAAATCCGGTAAAATGCTCTATCTGTTCCACTTCAGACATCTTTCTGATCATCTTATAATACACGGATCTGAGAAAATACATTAATTTGTTTTCCCTGCTGGACGTCTTTTTACCTATTACAATCTTATAGCCATTCTCCCATTCTTTTACAAAATCAGCTATCATATCTACCGGATCTTGAAAATCCGCGCATAAAAGTACTACACAGTCTCCCGTAGTCTGAAGAAGGCCATAGTAGGGAGAATTGAACTGGCCGAAATTCTTTGCGTTAAATATAGCTTTTATGCCTTTGTCTTCACTGCACATGTTTCTAATCAATTCACGCGTTTTATCAGCAGAATCGTTGTCAATAAAAACCAGTTCATATTTATAATCTGGCAGTTTATCTGAAAATACCTTCCTTACTGCATCAGCCAATGGCAGAACGTTTTCTTCTTCATTATATGTAGGCACTAATATACTTACAGTCTTCATATTGTCCTATAACTCCATCAAATACTTATATAAAGAGCGATCAAGAAGCGGTTCTTGATCCTGATTGGGCTTTCCAAATTCAAGCTTGGGCGAAACAACTGTATCATCACGCAGTACTATCTCATATAGTTCAGGTTCGCTACTCTCCAATCTTATATCACGAATATCACTGATGCAGTACAGACTTTTTGCTTTTATTCCATATGCCTCAGCTATTTTAACAAAATCAGGAACAGTATATCCCTTTTCTGAAACAGTATAACTGTAGTTTTTATCAAAATACATCTCCTGGAAATGTCTTATCATACCAAGTGATTTATTATTGACAACAAAAATCTTTACAGGAATATTCTCTCTTACTAAAAACTGAAACTCCTGAATGTTCATCTGCAAACCGCCATCCCCTGCGAAGCATATTACTGGTTTATGAGTTGCATAATAAACTCCTATGGCAGCTGGCAGAGCATACCCCATTGCACCCATGCCACCTGAAAAGTAGAGTTTCTGTGAGGGCTTTACTTTGAATGACTGTGCTGCCCATACCATATTCTGCCCTACATCTATAGTCACTCCAAACTCATCAGGAACCACGCGGCTGATCTCGTTTATAAATTTATTTGTTTCTTTTTCATCAATATACTTTACTTGCTTTTTGATTTCCTTGCAAACGTCTATCCATTCATCGAATCTGTTCATTCCTAGGAAAGCTTTTCGCAGTACCGTTATAGCTTTATCGAGCGGAAGAACAAACTGCTTTTCATCTTCTCTTATCTTGTTATTGAGTTCATCACAATCTATATCAACTCTTATGATATCAGCATCAGGGGCAAATCTTTCCCTGTTAGCCCCGACTTGTCTAACATCTAGCCTACTTCCTAAACATATGAGCAGATCACTCTTAGCAACAGTAAAGTTCGCTGTCCTGTTGCCGTACGCACCAACAAAACCATAATAAAGGCCTTCCAATCCCTGACCCTCAGGTATCACATCTACCGCGAGCATACTTGATACAACAGGTATTGGACAGCTTCTTAAGATTCCTCTTAAGTTATCAGTCTGTCCGCTTATCTTTATACCATTTCCGATCAATAGACATGGGCGCTTTGTTGTGCTAAGTGCTCGTTCAAGTTCATCAGAAAAAGCTTTTTCGGCATCTTCATAGCAGTCTGCCGTTTCCTTTTTATCCTCTTTTGTATATGAAATAACAATATCAGATCTGAAGATATTCATAGGAACATCTATCACTACAGGGCCTTTTCTATCTCCGCTCGCCATATAAAAAGCATTATTCAGAATATTTACGATATCTTCTGGCTTATCAACATAAAAGGCAGCTTTGGTAACAGGCTTTACCATGCTCACTATATCCGTCTCTTGAAATCCCCTCTGTCTAATATCGCTGCCTTGCTTGGATTCAAATGTATTGACCTGTCCCGTTATAAACACTGTAGGCACAGAATCATAATATGCATGACCAATTCCTGTGATAAGATTCGTTGCACCCGGTCCGCTTGTGGCAAATGCAACTCCTACCTTTCCACTGGCTTGAGCATAACCGCATGCTGCAAACGCAGCAGCCTGTTCGTGATATGTTATATGGGTATTTATCCTGTCTTCATATCTGGCGAGAGAATCCATCAGGTGAGTCACCATTCCGCCAGGATATCCGAAAACATCGGTGATTCCCTGTTCAATCATATATTCAACTATATAATCAGAAACTTTCAACGTTTTTTCCTCATCACTTTTCAAATATGTACATAACAGTCTTCCAGCCCCGATAGTTCAACTCTTTGCTATCTATAACTTCACAACCATGTTCGGGCATGAAATCATTATGGCAATCACCAAGAATATTGATATAACAGTATCTGCCTTGGGGCAAAGATTCAAAGCTTTCAGTAACAATAACATCCAACTTTTCATATTGATCCAAAGAACTTCTAACTCGATATTTAGGATCCCAATACTCCAGTAACTCTTTATACCCACCAATTCGACGCGATTCCTGAGCTATGCCATCATCGTAAAACATAGCTCTTTCTCCCACAAAAAGGATTGTGGCAGCATTATCTATAGCGTATTCCACTCCTTCGCATATAAGAGGCTCTAACCCAAGTGCCTGTTTGTTATACACCATTGCATCCCCAACATTTTTTGTACCTGTGGTAATCATGGTTGTTTCGCCTATATTGACTGTATCAAAACATAGTTTTGATACAGGATCTAATGTAATATAGCAAGATATAAGCAATAAGAGTGCAATAACTCCAAAGCTTAATCCTACCATTATACGCCTCTTAGCAGAACCTGCCAGCCTGCATAATGTAAGTCCAGTCGTCAAGGTAATCCCTGCTGGAATTATTGCAGCATATCTGGGATGATTTGACGTTACAAAATAACAACTAAATATCGTAAAGAGAATCATCGATAAAAACATGGGACATATATTTCTGATTATCTTTTTGCCCAAGAATACCAATCCTATAACAGCGAACAAAAACAAAAGCCAACTGAAATTCATCAGATATAGTACTTTCAGTTTCTCTAGTACATAGCCTTTCTGGAATCCAAAATCTTCCTGTGCTGTTCTTCCCACCGTCCATGCTCCAAGAATACGGTATAGTAGAAACCAAACAATTCCGACCAGCATCATATAATAGTATTTCGCCATTAATACTATATCTCTAAACTTATTACCGGCCAAATAGTCGGTTAGCAATACCCCCATGCACAATCCGAAATAAGCAACTATAGCCGGCTCTTTTGTGAATACAAAGAATACTGCACAAGCAAAATGAAATATCCAACTCTTTTTTATGGTGAAATAAACGAGCGGAAATAATAGACACATGAACATGTAGTCTGGAGAATAATAATTCACCATTCCAAGGCTGAATGGAGAAAATGCATATAAACAAGTTATGATAGTATATATACCATTATTCATGTTTGGAACAAGCTCTTTGATAATCTTGTAAAAATATATGATGCTAACAACGAGTAGCAAAATATTCATTACCAAAAAAGAAAAACCGGCATGTCCCAAAATAATATCTGCTGTTTTATAAAGAAGTGCATAAGCCTGGCATAGATGTCCCACTATCCCAAGACTTGATAATGAAAAAACATTCACCGATTTCCCGATATTATAGTATATCCCACCGTCCCATTTGAATTGTCTCCAATTTTTATCATAACTGAGAATCACTATAGCAATGATAAGAATCATCAAAGAAGTATTATTCCGTATTTTGGTATATATATTTCCTAATACTGTAGAAATGCATAGATTTAGATATCTGCTAATTGTATAAACAGCATATAGCAACACTACCAAAAGAAAAAACATGGTTGTTTCAACAGCAACACCGCCAAGAACATCATATTTCCAAAACAGGTTTGAACCTTCTGATAAAAGAGCTAGGATAAACGGAATTGCTATAAAACATATAATGTTAATCTGATATAAATCGTTATCATCAATTCCAAATATCTCTCTGTATCTAATAAATCCAAGCAATGCCATATTGCCCAAAAGCCCAATGATCAGATAGCATGCCTTCCAAATATCTCCTCTGTAAAACTCAGTAGATAAACACTCCAAAACGAAGAAAAGCATCATCAGCAGCAGTCCATATATTCTTCTGTCAGAAATCAGCTTTTTCATTACATATACCTTGGATTAATATACTTTCAATTACCTTGTCGTGATTTTATTATTTTGATAATACTTCTAATTCTTTGAATTCCAAATACTCTGCTCAACATGTATAATGTTATTGCTTTTAATACCTCGTTACGAGGAACCTTCAAAAAAATCATTATATCTCGATATATTCCAGATTTAATTTCTTCTGATCCAATCTCTTTATACTGTCGTTCAACATTATCATTGACTACCTCTTGTGAAGAATAATCATAATTCCTATTACTTATTTCATCATCATCATTAAATAATATCTCTTCACAGTTCAAGCCACTACCATCATTTCCATAATTTCGAACCTTTGAACAAATGGGAAACAATGTATATTTCTTTTCAAAGAAATCTATAAGGCTGTATGCTAAATCATTTGCACTAATGGAGCCATCAGCTTTGACCATACATCCGCTGTAACATGAATAATTCTTTACAAATTCCGTATATATGAATGGATTATTCTTTCTCAATTTATTCATTGACGATACATCATTCCACAGGTCTGATAATCTACCGTCTTCTATCAGTTTCAATATACGATATTCTTTATCTATCCATCCACCATATCCCCACGCATTAAATAATGAATCAATTCTGACTATACCTGTACTGTCTCTCTCTTTTATTGGCCACATGTATCCGTCAACGACCTGAACATCCTCATCATCCTCGTATTTGCTAAGACAATAATTCATATAATCTAAGAAATCAGCTGAAAACACATTATCATCTTCTGAAAAGATAAAGTTCCGATATTCCTTTGATATCTTATGAAGCAAAAAAAGGAAATTATCGTGAGCTCCAAGGTTTTGATCTTGATAATATACTTGAACATTTCTAAATCCACTCAACCCACTGTTCAAATACTCAACAACTCTTTTATATCCCTCAATATACTTTTCGCTAGGCGGATAATCAACGCTTATGAATAGATCTGTTTCTTTAGCAAGATCATTTTGCGAAAGAGAGTTGACACACCTCATCAGGTGATCACATCTATTCAACGTAGGAATTATTATTGGTGCAAATTTTTTTTCAACATTCATATAGCAAACATCGTTAATCTACTAGGTAGCTTACCAAGGAATCTAAAATATATCCTATATTCCGGATTAATAGATTTTATAACTTCCGGAATGTCCAACAAATGATCAACATCAAGACCTAAAACAATAGCCAATTTCGGTTTCTGCTTTAGAAGAATTTCTGTAGACCCGATAAGAATATTCTTAACTGGTCCTTGTTGACATATCTTTATTATACTAACCCTTTTTCCTTTTAATATATTATCCAATCTATTTACTTGTATATTTATGCCTCCACCACCATGAACGATGTGACTAGAGGTATCAATACTATTATCAAACGTTAACACAGTTTGCTCGTTATAACACCCCATATTATATAATTCAGCATTTATTTTATTATTATCTATGTACCTGCTAAGCCTGTCATACGCATTGGGTTCCGGTTCGATCGCATATATATCTTTATAACAGCCATCTGATTCATGCAAAAACAGTCTTATCGTATCACCATCATATGCTCCGACATCCGCGTACGATTCATCATCAGAAATGCTAAACACTGAATTATTAAAATAGTTATTATCACATTTCTGAATAAAATGCACATCTTTATTGCAACGCGAGTTAATGTAAGCTACCAGATTTGCTTTGGACTCATCATCTTCAACTATATCAGCAATTCTCTGAAACCTATCTATATTCTCATTCAAAAATTCAAAACTAGTTTTGTTGTCATGAGAACTGAAGGGATTACTAAACATATATACATTTTCTATATTTCCGTATTTTTGTTTTATCTCATCAGCATATTCATATCTCGAATGACCCATAACCAGGTTGATTCTTATATCGAGCAATCCTAAATCTTCAATAATCTGTACTCCATCGATAGACTTCTCATTTGGACTTTTAATATTTGTGAAAACATAATCGACTTTTATTCCCTCATTTCTTAAAAGTCTGATTACATTATTCGCAAGGTCTCCCATCCCCCAGACAACTACAGACAGGTTGCTTTTTTTTATATCCTCTAATTGCTCTGTGTCTTTGTCTTTTCCATTCGTAACGATGTATTTTAATATAGCCACTCTATCACCTATCATTCTGCTCGAGATATAATTAATTCTTTCATATATAGTTTATTATACTCTTTTACTGTTAATTCATCAGATAGCACTTCATTATTACACCATTTGATTATTGCTGACGGAAGATCAATTCCAGCACAATGACTAAACGGATATCCCCCTCCGAATCTCGCATTCATCTCTAACAGATAAGTTTTCTCCCCAGAAATAATCACATCAACATCCATATTACCGATATGTCTTAAACCTTCTGCAATACGTTTTGCCAATTCTTCGCAGTATGGATTTCGTTCTACTATTGCGCTATCTGTTTCTCCTGATCGCATTGCGATTTTTTTTCTGATCACGCAAGTCTGATAATCCCCTTTTAGATCATTTATAATATCCAATCCATACTCTTGCCCCTGTATTTTCTCTTGATATATGACAGATTCTTCCAACCTGATACCAGTTTCATATTTCAAATACGTAGTTTCTATTTCTCGCTTGCAGATATTTGTTAATGCCCTAAGTTCCAGTTCATCATATGCGTAATGTACACCAATAGACCCCATACCCCACCGAGGTTTAACAACTATAGGATAATTAATCTGTTTAAGATCAATACAGTTAATCACCTGATCTATGTTCAAACAACTCCATGGTGTTTCTATACTGTTTTGTTTGCAAAAATTATATGTTTTCCATTTGTCGTTACATATCGAAACAACTTTCTCATCAGAGACAATGACTCTTATATTATTACGCTCAAATATATGTCGGTTATGCGCCAATACAGTCAAGTCGATATCAAACAAAGATATTATCATCTCTATATTTTGGGAAATACAAAAACTCAATAAAAAGGGAATGTATTCCTCATCATATATATTGGGAGTTTTAATAAACCTATCTCCATGAACAACCGCAGATGCTATAGGAGAACTGTTACCAACATATACAAGTCCATTTCCATTTAACGACTTTTTAAAGTATTCAACTAAGTAGCCTCTCCTACCTGCTGAGGTTATCAGAATATTCATCTCTATGTAATGTCCTTAAAATTCTTCATCTTACAATTAAGTCGCATATTATATCCACAACATCCAGCGATAAATCCGGGTATATCGGTAACGTCAACACTTGCTGTGCAGTCTTTTCTGCAATAGGGCTACTCACGTCCGAATATAACTCCTTATAACAGTCATATTGCGTAACCAGTGGATAAAAATACTTTCGGGTATAGATTCCATTGCAAGCCAACGCATCATAGAGATCATCCCTAGAGATGCCATATATACTCTCTTCCACCATAATAGGGAAATATGCATAATTATGTGTGACATTTTCTTGTGGTAACCAAGTTCTGATTCCCTGAACATCACTTAATCTCTCTATATATCTATTGGCAATCTTTTTTCGTTTTCTTATAGCCTCATCTATATATTTAAGGTTACACAAACCCATGGCTGCTTGAAACTCATTCATTTTGGCATTGGCTCCGATAGCTTCAACTGTTTCAGAATTCTTAATGCCAAAATTCTTAAGATTATATAGTGTTTTTCCTAACTTCTCATCAGTATAACTTACACATCCGCCTTCTATGCTATTATATACTTTTGTAGCATGAAAACTGAATACAGATGCATCACCAAAGTTGCCCACTCCTACCCCATTTAATCTTTCTCCAAAGGTATGGGCTGCATCATATATAACTTTCAAGCCATGTGCTTTAGCTATATTCTCTATGGCTTCAGTATCACAGATATTTCCATATACATGTACCGGAACTATAGCGCATGTTTTGGGGGTTATGAGTTCTTCAATCCTATCAGGATCAATAGTGTAGTCATCCTCTTTAATATCGCAAAACACCGGTTTAAGTCCGTTTCTTACTATTGCATGTGTTGTTGAAGCAAAAGTAAAAGGAGTAGTAATTACTTCTCCTTCCAAGTCAAAAGCCTGAAGCGTCATTTCAAGAGCCATGTGACCATTAACCATCAGTTCAACATATGGCACATCTAAATAATTCTCCAATTCTAATTGAAGCTTTCTATGCTTTTCTCCCATATTAGTAAGCCAATGATTGTCCCAAATGCTTCTGATTTCCTCTATATATTCCTCCAATGGAGGTAATGTAGCTCTTGTTACAAGTATCTTGTTATCTATGTCCATATTCTCCAACTCAAACTTCAATTCACTTCTTTATTTGGATTTTTCTACAAAATGTTTAATGCCTCGGACTATACCTTTGGGCACCCATAAAGAATAATAAAGAGCCGGGAAGTTAACTTTTAAACTCTTATCATCCTGTCGTCTCATTTCATCCAAATTTCTGATCTGTGAGCTTATCCCTTCTATGTTGTCGACTATACTAACGTTTATATCTATATATTTCAAAGTTCTCTTATCATGTACTATACGCATCAAGAAGTCATAATCAGCAGTAATCGTATACTCAGTATTAAACCCGTACTCTTGCACGACATCCCTGCGTGTAAATATGGATTGATGAGACATCATCTTACCTTGAGCCAATAAAAACATTGGTGTGTATCTATTTCCATACTTTTCCAATATTCTTCCACTCTTTTTGATACGTATCACATTTCCATAAACAAGGTCGCTCCTCCCATCCAGGCTATCTGCTACATCAGAGATAACGTTCTTATCTGCAAAAACATCACCGCTGTTCATATATATGATATATTCGCCCGTTGCCATTGTTGCTGCTTTATTCATTGCATCATATAAACCGTTGTCCGGCTCTGATACCAATAATATTCTGTTTCCTGTATCTATACTTCGAATAATATCCAAAGTATTATCCTTCGAAGCACCATCAACAACTATATATTCTATTTCTTTATATGTCTGTTCCAGGACAGATCTGACTGTTTTTTCTATGGTATCCTGCGAATTGTAACATACCGTTACTACAGTTATTTTGATCATACGACCATGATCCTCACTTATATATTCTATTACCTACCGGTAAGAAGATAAAACACGTGATATAATCCAACAAATAAACGAGGAAATGTCATATAGAGAAATATACACATCTTCATATATGGCTGTGTCTGTTTATCCTGTCTAATATATGACCAATGCTTTTTCAGATCACCTCTTAGTTTTTCTCCCACATCAGTCTCATACTTACCTTTACGCCCCATTGCCGTTGCAACAGCCATCTGAAATCCTGCGAAATATCCACATATTCTTTCCTTGCTTATGAACTCATTATCCAGATATCTGTCTCTGAGACTAATATAGTTATTCAAAGAAGTCGCATGCCTATATGTATATTTCGAATGAGATATACTGCTACTGTTATGATAATAGTAATATGTTATGTTGGGAATGATGACTACATATTCAGAATTATCAAACATATGGAGAGCTGCTGTAATGTCCTCGCCTATCAAGCCATCCTTAATAAATTTGTAATCTTTTATAATATCTCTTTTTATCAGTCTCGCCACATATGTTCCAAGAAGGGTTCCGAACTCAAAAAATGCATTATAGATTTCATCCTTGCCTTTAAGATATACGATTTCTTTAGCAAATACAGAACCTTGCCAAATCTTATCCTCATTAAATCTGACAAATTGAGAACACACAATATCCGCATCTGTTTCTGATGCTATACTCACCATAACATCAAGTGCATTATTTGCAATATAGTCATCCGAATCGACATATACCAGATAATCCCCCAATGCTTCTCTGGTTCCAGTCTTTCTGGCTATATCGGGGCCTAAATTCTCCTGCTTGAAGTATCTGAATCTATCATCTTCTTCGCAGTATAATCTACAAATCTCTGCAGATAAATCTGTTGAACCGTCATCGACCAATAACACCTCAAAGTTCTCATATGTCTGAGTCTTCACAGATGACAAACATCTGTCGAGATATTTTTCAACGTTATAAATGGGAATAACAACAGATATTAGAGTTTTTTCACTCATCATCAAAATTAATACGTCTTTCTTCAACAACAACCGGACGATTTATCACTCTTGTATTGATATTTAAGATATATTCACCCAGTAGTCCTATAAAGAACAACTGAAGAGACCCTAGGAAAAATATACCTATAACCATCGGAGCATTACCAGGATTAAAACTATACCAGTTGACCAATTTTAAAACAAGATAGACTATCGCAACTACCAAACTGACGCCGGATGCTAAGAATCCTAAAAGTGTTGCCAGCCTTAACCCGACTTTGGTGTAAGATGTGAAACTCAACATAGCCGCATCATAAAGAGAATAAAAATTATTATGGGTCTTACCTGCTTTCCTTTTGGCCTGCTCATACTCTATCTCAATCATATTGAATCCACTGCCATATTCAGCAACTATTCCACGAAGAAACGGTATTGGATCGTTTAATTCTCTTAATAAAGCTATAAATGTCTTGTCATATAAGCCAAATCCGGTAAAATGCTCAATCAACTTAACATCTGACATATTTCTGATAATACGATAATAACAAGATCTTAAGAAGTAAATTATTGGATTTTCCTTACTTGAGGTTTTAATTCCACTTACTATCTTATGGCCTTTCTCCCACTCTTCGACAAATCTCGGAATCAATTCCACCGGATCCTGAAAATCACAGCATAAACTTATAACACAATCGCCCGTTGTCTGGCACATGCCATGAAACGGACTGTTGAATTGTCCAAAATTCGTTACATTAAAAATTGCTTTAATCTTCTTATTTTCGGCGCATATTTTCTCTAGAACGTCTCTAGTACCGTCTGTTGAACAATTGTCAATGAAAAGAAGTTCATAATCATAAGATGACAACGCTTCGTTCAATACATTTATTATTGACTTACTCATTAATTCCACGTTTTCAACTTCATTGAAACAGGGAACCATAATACTTAGTTTTTTCATAATTTCTCCATAATATAACAGAGTAGAATACCATAAGATATTCTACTCTATATAGATTATTACGTCAAACATCCAAGGCGATTGTTAAGTTATGATTTGTGAGTAAACCTCGCGTAGATCTTTTTCTCGTATTAATGGTAGAGTCTTGAAATCTTTCAGTATCTTTGTTAATTCCACTACCTTGGGATCATTTCCAATATTGGGAGCACCTGCACACACTATTCAAATATCGTAATTTAATATGGTTTCCAACTCTTCATTCGCAATATTATCCCATGAATAATGAGATCTAACATACTCTTCTCCGGCAATTCCCAACTCCTTGCATTTCTTATCATCGTTGAGTAATTTAATCACATTTTCAGACATAGCATCAACGTCCTTAAGGTCACATAATACTATGCCTTCCTTAAAAAGAACAGAAAAAACCGGCAGATTATATGCCACTACTGGTGTCCCACAAGCCAATGCCTCAGCAACCGCAATCCCCCAACCTTCTTCGTGGCTGGTAAAAACAAAGAGTTTGGCTTTCTTTATCAGTGAAAAACCCACTTTTGTCTCAACAAACCCAAGTAAATCTATATTTTTTTCAAGTCCAATATCATTAATCCGTTTTTTAAGCGCGAATACCATATCTTCTTTGCCTTTACCAATGATACCCAATCTTGCATTAGGAAAAGATTTGACCACTTTTGACCATATCTCCAGCAATTCCATCACTCCTTTGCTTGGACTTAGTCTAGCCATAAAAACTGCATCATACTGCTCAGATTCCATATTGGAACTATCGATAAGCTTCAAATCAACCGCATTATCTATGCGCCTGAACTTATCCATGGGGTATTTTCTTCTTTTAAACTCGTCCATGACTTGCGGACTTATAACAAAATATAAATCAGAATATTTAACCCCTTTTCTTATTCCCCACGCCTGTTGATAGCAAGACAGAAAATTCACAATCATATTTCCAGGTCTTTTATAAAATGTCTCATTAATGTGATGAGTCAAAAGAACCCATTTGACTTCTTTATGCTTTTTACAATGCACAGCAGGAATAACATCCGGCATTATATCTGATGAAGAATAGATAATATCTCCATCCTGTACATATTTATCCAAAAGATTATTAAGATTCTTTGTTCTCACGGCATACGAACTAATTATCCCTGTATTCTCAGAAACTCCTAAATCCGTAACATGCGTCTCAATACTTTCCACTTCAGATAACAGGATATCCATAAAACTTTGAGGTGCATATACAACAAGATGGCAATCAGAATGTGTCAACCAGCGCTTGACAATTTCAATAACTCTTCTATCGCCGCCACTCATGCCGCTCTTCCAGAAACAGTTGACCAAAATATGTATTGTAGTAATATCTTTGCTCATTTAACATCTTCCTCATAAGAAAGGATCAGAGTTCTTCTTTAGGTGTGAAACCACCGTTTTTGATTCCCCATATTAACCACCACAGGTCAGATGATCTGTGTTTAGCTATAATATAACACCACTCTGCTAGTCCTATAGGTAGTATTTGAAATAGCTTTCTAAAGATTTTTTCCTTCGTTCCCAAAGGTGGTGCAGGCGTAATTGGTTCCATGCCTCTCCAAGGAGATCTGTCACAATATTCCCACCACATGTCATGCATTCTGTCTAGAGTATCATATTCGCACGGGCGATATAAAAATGTCCTTGCGATATGGATTATCTCCGGATTAGAATACGCATCTTTCAACTCATCATCAGAAATAATCGGAGCATTATTAAATAGGTGCTTATTTCTATCCGAAAAATAATATGTCATACCATACACATTATATTTAAGCGGTAATTGAGTATATTCTCCCGAAAACTTGGCACAGAGAATTCCCTGATCCTTGCTTCCATACACATCTCCGTATCTCTTTACATGCTCAATAATACGCTTTTCGCAGTTATGCCTTCTCCACTCCGGAAGATTGAAATACACCATCTCGGCTATACAATACTTTGCCCCCTTCGGATATCTAGGAAAATGCATATTCTCACTCCAGTTCATTGCAAAAGGCATACCTTGAAAATCAAAATCAACCAAACCTCTCAGCGAACCGGTAACAAGCGTATCAGCCCCGATATGAATAATTCTATCCACATCGGTACCTTCAAAATAACGATTTAGCAGCAACTTGTAATACGTAACCCAGGAACCTCTATGCGTCGGAACATCCCATGATCGAACCTCATCTTCGCATGGTTTGGCATCAAGAAAAGTCAAAAATACATGTTCCTCTGCTTTTTGATCTGATATTGCTTTACACCACTTTTCTCGATTTTCTTCATCCATATCAGGCGTAAGGAGATATACATAATAATCTATATCTTTGTCAACATGCATTAGCAGGGATGTAAAAGACACCCCTGCCATAAAAGCAAAATTATTATCGCATTGATACAAAATGTTTACTCTCTTATTCATACAAAACTTATCAGCTATTTACCTTTACAGGAAATCTGATTATCCAAGGCGTGTATTTTTTCACAATCAAACTGATGCCATAACAAATACCGATACATATCATACTCTGTATTATACTACCAATTCCATTAAACTTAGAATTCAAATTTATACTCATCAATCCAAAACCCAAATTCAAAAATCTGTTTACAAAAAAATGTGTCATCATTATAATAAGAGTCTCCTGTCCCAAAAACGCAAAAACATTAACTGTAGTAAACTTACATATGATAAGTGATATCAGTATAACCACAAAACTACCTGATATTGCTCCGATATAGTAAAAGATCAAACTACCGCCATACATACCAACTGCCAGGTCAACCTTATCATTATTGGTTAAAGTATATATGCTGATCGCTCCTAAGATAAACAATATTGCTAGTAACATAAGAGCAGAGACATCTTTCACTCTTTCATGTAAATAGTTGATAATCATTCCTATCATAAAGAATGCAATAGCCCCGCCTAAAATATTTAAATACAATGGCAAAGTAATCTGTTTGAAAAATGCAATATTACCAACAATCAAAAATATAATTAAAGCATATAATAAATTTTTAAATCTAATAAAGCCACTAAGTATTTCCAATTCAAACAATACCGCTAAAAACCATATCACACCTATACCATAATCAACTCGAGAATAGCCAAATAGGTGTATCAATATCGTCCTATACAAAATCGTCGGATTTCCAACTCTAATCGAATCTACAGCAGCTATAATAACTATACATAATCCAAATGTGAAATATGGCCATAACAGACTACCTGCTTTGTGTTTAAAATACTGCTTAAATGAAGCTATTTTTTTTCCATATTCCAAATATCCGGATAACATAAAAAATAGAGGCATATGAAATGAGAATATCCACTTTACCAACAAAGGCAGATATCCTCCACATAAATGTCCCAAAACTACCAATATTATTCCTATTCCTTTAGCAGTATCCAACCACAATTCTCGGGATTGTTTATCGTAGTTTGCGTTTTTCATATACAATTCCACTACAGACAAATAATTGACATATTTGTACTATCTTTATTTCAACTGGGAGAAAACTACAGAAATTCTCTTTACATCTTCCTCTTCAATATACGCACTCATCGGCAATGATAAACATCTCTGACATATACTAGTTGTATTAGCATAGTCATCCATCCCAACTCCCAATATTTCAAATGCCTTCTGCATATGCATAGGTTTTTTATAATATATCATTGATGGAATACAATTCTCCTTCAGTTTACTCATAGCATCATTTCTGAGTTCTCCTGATTCTAATAGAATAGTGTATTGTGCCCAACTGCTTGTATGCCCTTGCTTTATTGTTGGAAGAACTATTCTATCATCTTGTGGCATATACTTCATATACATATCCGCAACTCGATTGCACTTATCTATTTCTTCATCAAAAAACTTTAGTTTCTCGAGCAGAATTGCCGCTTGTATTGTATCCAGGCGTGAATTCATCCCAATCCTTATATTATCATATTTATCAGCGCCCTTACCATGTACCTTAAGCGATCTGATTATTTCTGCCCATTCATCATTATCAGTGAAAACGGCACCGCCATCTCCATAGCATCCTAATGGTTTTGCCGGGAAGAATGAAGTCGTTGAAATGTCTCCAAAACTACACGCCTTCTTACTCCCGATTGACCCGCCAAATCCTTGTGCGCCATCCTCAAGGACATACATATGGTATTTATCAGCAATCTTTCTTATCTCAGGATGATTTGCTGGATCTCCAAATAAATCAACAGCAACAATTGCTTTCATATTCAAATTTGTATTGTTTATCACCCATTCAATCTGTCTCTGCAATGAATTAGGACAAATATTAAATGTATCTTCTTCTACATCAACAAATACCGGTGTTGCTCCGATTGCGGACACAATTTCTCCACTTGAGAAGAAAGTAAAATCTGGAACAAACACGGCATCTCCAACCCCAATATTCCATGCCATCAAAGCTAATTGAAGAGCATCTGTTCCGTTCGCGCAGGAAATACAATTCTTTACTCCAACGTAATCTGATAACTCTTTTTCTAATTCTTTGACCTCTGCACCGCCAATAAATGCCGTCATCTCCATTACTCTTGAAATCGCAGAATCAATCGATGTCTTATGTTTATCATACTGTGTTCTTAAATCTCTAAATTGCATATATACCTCACATTCGATGCTTGTCTATTTTATCCCCAATTCCTGCTTTGTTCTCTCAACAGCCTTTCCATTAACTATCTCATATATCTTATTACAATTACGTATCGTAGTAAGTCTATGCGCTATTATAATAAGTGTAACACTACCCATCAGGCTTTCTATGGATTCCATAACTGTCGCTTCAGTATCATTATCCAACGCAGATGTAGCTTCATCAAGTATGAGTATAGATGGTTTATTATATAATGCCCTTGCAATTGCAATTCTCTGCCTTTGTCCGCCAGAAAACTTTATCCCCCTCTCACCAACCATAGCATCTAATTTACCATCTAGTTTTTCTACGAAACTCTTCATTTTTGCTTTCTCAAGAACGGACCACACAGTTTCATCATCTATTTCATTTTTTGCTAATCCAAACCCAATGTTTTCCCTAACTGTACCATCAACTAAAAAAACTGACTGTGGAACATACCCAATATTATGTGACCACGATATTGGTATAGTTCGAATATCTATTTCATCCATAAATACTCCACCGCTCTCTGGCGTTAAAAGACCCAAGATTATGTCGGCCAGAGTACTTTTCCCTGCACCAGATTCACCAATCAAACCAACAGCCTCACCTTTTTTTATACTCAATGTTAGATCATCTATTATAGGTTGAACATCTGCTCTATACCTATATATCACTCTCCTAATCTTTAATTCGTTTTTAAAAACCTTCTTTTCTTCTTTCTGCTCTCCACTTACCGATTGTATTTCAGCAACATAATTCTCTGCCTCCTTAATAGCATCATATCCTGAATACAATGCAGTCTGCGAAAACATTAATTGATTAAATTGTGCAGCATACTTACTAATTGAAGGCAAAACACGGTAAGCCGCCATTGCAAATGCAGCTAATCTTGATACATATTCTGTCATATCTGTCCCCCACCTCATACGAAATGCCACAATTAACACGATGCTACCTACGAATAAAACTTCTATAATCCTCTCCGGAAGCATATTATAGAATCCAAATAACTTATCCCCCTTTGCTCTATCCTCATATGTCCTTTTATATGAATCTACAAAATGTTTTCGCCTCCTAGTAACAGAAATATCTTTGATTCCAGCAAGCGCTTGCATCAACTCTTTACCATTCTCATAATATGCAGCAAACCTTCTCTCTCCCACAGTAGAGACCCTATTCTTTAGCCCAATGGTCACAATAAATATACATACCACTGTAGTCATCATAGCTCCAACTGCCATTACAGGATCCACATAGGATATATAAATTCCTATTGCAAATATTGTCATACTTTCTGCCAAAATTGTCATAAATCCATTCAATACATTATATATTGCATTTGTATCGCCTTGTATTCTTGCAGAAAGATATCCTGTGTTATTATCCAAAAAGAACACATAGGGTCGATCCATATACGATTTAAGCAAATTTGTTGATAATTCTTTTTGAATGTCCACCCCAAAAGAAATTTGGTATTGTCTTGCCATTAGTAGTGCTAGATTTTTTACGATATAAACGGTTACTAACACAATGGCCAAGAAAAGGACCAATTCATACTTTCCCTGTATATGAAAAACACGTAATAACAAACTCAGTTTGGGGTTTAAAAGTAATCTATCAGCATCAAGAACAACATAAATAAATGGAACAACTAGCGCAACACTAAGTACTTCTAGAAGTGAAGATAATACTATGACCAAAAAAAGTGTCGGTATTCTTTTTCGAAATAAAACCGGAGTAATATCTAATACGCAACAAAACATTTTGTATATAGTATTTATTTTCTTTAACATATATTTTGTAACCTTCTATAAAATTTACAAACACCTTTTACTATTCAGCTAACCTTTTCCATCTATAATAGTATTTTTCAAATACGGGTTCAGAAGTTATCTGATAAAAAATTAAGCAAAATGCAACATGTATTGCATGATAATGCGCAACAACGTGAGGCTTCTTACGGTGCCATACAATATGACCTAAATCATATGATGAAACACCATCTAAATCAAAAAAAGGTAAAAGTACCTTCAAAGAATCAATACACATATTAAAAGCCTTATCTGCTTGCCTTTTAGATGCTCCTTCCTTACCGAGAACAGCCCAATCAAATAATCCTATGGTAGCATACATAAATCCATTCAGTGTATAACTCGGTGGCATACATGGGTACTCCTCATATGTAATATAATTTTCCAAACCAGAATCCAAACTAGACAAATCTGACTTTACGCCCCCATTTTTTATTGGAATTCCCATAAACTCAATTACTTTTTCGCTTGCTTCCGCCCAAATATCTTCCTTTGTAAGATTATATGCTCTAGCATATACAGACAGAGCATGTCCCTGAGCCATTCCTGAAACCCATCCTGATTTCATATAATGCTCACTATCCAGATAGTATGGATAATTATAATAGTACCTTAATCCTCCATCTTCTTGTTGAAGATACAATAGATTCCTTGCTGCATAAAGGAAATCTTCCTCGCTCATACTATTACGAAGATATTGTCCATAAATAGCTAGTGCATACTCTGCAGCAGTAACTGGATTATCAACCCAAACACCCTCATTAAGAGTTTTTATTCTTCCTAATTCATCTAGTATCATTCTATCTGAAGATAAAAAATCCTCATATAGATCTCCAAAATTCATAAAATCTCCATCAGCGGTATACCCGCCTGGGTTAAGAAAATGCTTATATGAAATATTGCTTTTTCTATTTTCTCTCAATATTATTACTTTTCTCAAAATATTCTCAAAAAAACGCATTATTACACTCTCATGTTATATTTAAACAACACATCCGACTGTTATTCATCTAAAAGATGAATTATGTGAGGATTTATTTCATTGCTACTACTTTGATAATGGCGCTCAATAATCCTCTTCATTTGTTCTTTAAAATCAACCGAGGAAAAAACTACATGTTCTTGTGGTTCTTCTCCCTCAACCTCATATTCATCAATAAGTAAAAAACCATCTTTACATTTAACCAACAATTTCTTATTAGGAAAAACCTTAACTACTTCGCCATTTTCTTTAGATTCATAAATCCCACATACATTTATAGGTGTTGAACGCCAAAATATAATTCTCTTTTCGTTCATTCGCGAAAAAGCACCTGGATATGGCTTGCTAAGCGCCCTTATAAAATTATATATTTCATAATTCCCTCTATTCCAATCTATTTCTCCATCATCAGCAATTCTTTTAGGAAGATAAAACGCTTCCCCTCTCTGGCTTTCACCCATTTTTTCACATATATTACTTTTTAGCAAACAATTAATCATCTGTGCAACAAGAAGAGCACACTTAACATATGAAGTTTCTATCGTATCTGTATCCGTATATTCAAAAGTAGCAGTATTAATTATACTTCCAGAATCCGCTCCCAAGTCTATCCAAAAAACTGAAATTGAAAAAGACTTACATCCCATAATTAGAGACCAATTCTGTGGGCTTCTCCCCCTTCCATGCGTAATGCCCCATGGTGAACCATGTACACCAACAGCTCCGATATTACACTTTTCTATTAACCACTTGGGGATTATTCTCTGCCATCCAAGAACCAGAAGCAGATCAACATCTAACTCTTCAATCCTTTTTCTATCATCCTCACAATTAAAGCTATAACTATTCACCTGAATACAGTTAATACCTCTAATTCTACAATAGTCCGAATAGTCATAATACTCATTTACGCTCTTTCCTGTCTCGGGTGTAAGAGTAATTATTCCACTAATAAATTCGTGATTTATTGCGTCTATTGCCAAATATGCATTAACCACTGTCGCTAAAATATATACTTGCACGAAATAACTCCCTGGTATAAAAAGCTGAAAATCTAATTACCCATTTATCTCTGGATAATACTCCATAAGTTTACTCAATCTATATGAACTACCTTTTCTTACAAATTCTCGTAGAATATCCTTCCTGCTCATTTCTTTTTTTTGATACCAAAACGGATGTGTGAGCAATTGTATCCTCTGATAGAGATTTGATTTGACTACATCTTCTATATTCTCTTTCCATTTCATCCGAGAGTCAGATAAATATTTATACTTTTGAAAAAAAACATCTGAGTATACATTTATCATTCCAGGTATATACAAATTCATTTTCAAAAACCTTTGAGACGGTTCATGCATCGAAACCATCTTTACCTCAGATCCAATATAATGTTCTAGCATACTTGCCTCCCACTTTATTAGTTCTATGTACTCTTCTCGCGTAAGATCAGATTCTCCTGAATAAACTGTTTCATCAAAGTGTAATCCTATCGAATGGCCAAATTTTCTAATATTATTTATAATCTCACATCCCCTTTTGGAAAATGAATTATAGTAATTTCCTGTTAACATAACGAAATATACAGAGCTGATACCATTATCCTTTTCAATAGCGGCCATTTTCTCTGCTTTATCTAGTGAAAAATCAACGTCATGTCTTAATACACAGATTTTCTTTCCAATCTCGCATTCATCATCATTATAGTCTCCATATATTTCATATCCATTCTTACGCAATAACTTCAAAAAAGAAATATATCCTTCATATGTAAACTCCATAATGCCGTTTCCTTCCTAAGCACGCAAATAAGTGCTCTATTTATTGTTCTCACTATATAGTCTTTCATACTCTTTATACAATACTGAATCAGGCGAAATGCAAAGTGCAGAAAACCCATATTTATCTACAAGACGAACAACACAAGAAGTAACGGTTTCCTTATTGTTTCCCCACCCCCAAATATAATCGACTTCATCGGGATGAACAAGATAGTAATCGGGAGAACATCCATCAATCATATCCAAAATTCGTTTTGCCACTTGTGTAGAAATACAGTAATTCTTCACATACTCAAGTTCAAGTTTCCCTATTCGCTCCCTTGCCGAAGAATCATTAATCAGCCATATGAGCTTTTCCTTTAATTGATCCGGTCTGCAATATACAGTAGGTGGAAGTGGCTCTGGAATCCATTTTCTATAATAATCGGCAAAATAACCACATGTAATTACCGGAACACCGTTTATGGATGCTTCAGTATCTAAACCAGCCATGGGTGTATCAGAATACAACTCATCCACAACAATATCAGCTCTTCTAAGCACATTAAGCACTTCTGAATGTGGTAAATCTTTCACTTCAACATATTCTATATCAAATCCATCCTCAACTAATTCCTTTATTATTTTACGAATAACTGAGGTTCCCTTCATTTCCATGTTAGATGGGGCATGAAGTACTACCGGCTTACTATTTATAGTCACTTTTTGTTCTCTTACAAAGTCACTTTCATCAATCGGTATTTGCATACAATTAAAACTATAATATGGCTTAGTATGAAAGTGTGCAGTAGCAGGGTTATCTATCAAAACAAAGTATTTTTCTAACATTCTAATATGTTTTGATTTTTTCTTGACAGCGGAATATATAGTATCTATATCCATAGAATTCGCTCCCCAACCACAATATGCAGGTCTAGAATCAGATCCGCACAATAGCATTACCATCTTCTTATTCATTGCTTTTAACACAGCGAACTCGACTTTTGTTAACTTACTCAATAATGTACTATAATCAAACATTCCTTGGCCAAATATGTATATAAAAACATCATAATTGGCTAAAACATATATAAATATGATAACCGTATCTATTGCCTTTAATAGTTCAAAAAATCCAACAGCAAAAATATTATTGGTGTTTGTCCTTTTTTTTGCATGTCGTTTGTATAGTTTTAACCCCCAAAAACTATTAGTTTCGCCTTGTGATGATCCAAATTTATAATCCATCAAGCAAAAAAATTCGCTTCTAAACCCCAACTGTCTATATGCATTATTTAATCTTTCCATCATTCCGGCAATCTCCCTTGGACCCAGAAATATAGATGGTTTCTTCATATTTTCTTTCCTTATAAATTAAAATGGTAGTCCTGCGGATAATTAATTAAAACTCCCATATCCTTCTCTTGATATACAACCATGCTACCAACTGCTACTGCGGACACATTTGCTATATTAACTGCATCTTCAATATCACTTTTGCTACCCGCACCTCCATGTGCTATTATTGGAACTCTCGAAGTTTTAACAATCTTCTGTAACAAATCAATATTCAGTCCCTTCCACGTTCCTTCTCTATCAATATCAGTAATCATAATTTCACCAGCTCCAAATATTTGGATTGCCTTTATCCATTCAAACAAGTCTTTTTTCTCTCTTTTAGTGCCTGAATGCGAAAATACATCATACCTATTAAAAATATTTTTTTTTGTATCTATAGATGCTACAATACTTTGACTGCCAAATACACCTGATAGTTCTTTTAACAACGTTAAATCATTATATAAAGAAGTATTAATTATGACCTTTTCGTATCCCAATGAAAAGATTTTTTTTGCTTGGTCAAACCGATTGATTCCACCACCATATGCAAGAGGCATAAAACATTCGCCTGCAAGCCTCGCTAGAAGGTTATAATCTGGTTCCCGTCCTTCGATACTTGCTCGAATGTCAAGTATAATCATTTCATCAACTTCCAATTCGTTAAAAATTCTGCATGTATTCAGCGGATCACCAATATACCTATAATTATTCTTAAAGTTTACAGTTTTTACCAAAGAATTGTTTACTAGCTGCAAACATGGAATCACACGCTTTTCGAACATAACAATCCACCCTACAACTCTATGAAGTTCCTCAATATTTTCATACCATATTTATGACTCTTTTCAGGATGAAACTGAACACCATAAATATTCTCTTTCACAATTCCAGACACAAAATTTCCACCATAATCTGTTTTAAACATAACATTCTCCTCATACTTAGGATGTGAACAAAAAGAGTGTACAAAATAAAACCTATCATCTGAGACGATATTGTTTGTTAACGGGGTTTCTAGTTTGACTTGTACTGTGTTCCATCCCATATGTGGAATCGGCAAATCACCTTCTGGTGTAATCCGTTCAACACTACCTTTAATCCATCCCAATCCATTAAGCGTACCTTCTTCACTCTTTTCTAATAACAGTTGCATTCCCAAGCATATACCCAAAACATACTTTTTTTCATCCAAAACTGCACTATCAAGTTTTCGATGATAGCCTCGCCTATCTATCTCTGAAATTGCATAATCAAAACTTCCGACACCTGGTAAAATAATCTTGCTACACTTATCTACATCTTCAGGTGCACTCGTAATAAGTGCATCACCGCCAAGCTTCTTAATCATATTCCTAATTGCAGCAAGATTCCCAACACCATAATCAATAATAGCTATCATAATGCATACCTAAGATGTATATTTCATATAAAAACTCATGGGAACAAGGTTCTTCTTAGCCAAAACATAGAATAGTGGTTTCAACGTCCTAAACAACTTCTTATATGTCTTGTATTCCGTATATCTTTTGGGCGGTAAATTCATGATGTTTTCAAATTCTTCATCTGATAAATTTAGACGCTCTTTAAAGTATCCAAGCAAATCATCTTCAAGATATGGCTCGGTTTCATAGTATTCATGAATTGCTTTTTCACGATCCATTACCCCTGATCTCACAGCTGCAGCCAAAGATAGATTTCTATTATCCATATTAAACTTATGGTAAGTGTAATAACTATGCTGAAAAGCAACAATCCTATTTTCTAAATGATGACCGCCGTAATACGTCCAATCAAATTCCTTTTTTAAATACTCTCGTGCTTCTTCCTTTGAATAATTTATGTACCATAATGGTCGAATTCTATTTATTCTCTTTACAACAGACCACTTCATAAAATGACTGAATGACATCAGAGGATACGTTTTCATCGGAAGTTTCCCATACTTTTTGTGTATAGATTTGATATACATTCCATCAAAATACATATCGCTTAATGGCGAAATTCCTTCAGACATAAAAGAATGACCATCGAACATATATTTGATTTTATATTTTGCCGCTGCTCTATACATAACTTCAGCTAGAGCTAAATCTGTTGATGCGTCTAATTCTCGAACACTTGCCTTTAAAAATGACAAGAAAATATCATCTATTTCTTTATTGTCAACTACATATGTATATAAATCAACGTTTAGTTTTCCTAAAACTTTTTTAATGTTTTCAGTAGCAATAGCTGTATTCCATGTATTATCATAATGGACAGCCAAAGGCCTTAATCCCCATTCAACCATTTTGGCCACCAAATATGACGAATCTGTTCCCCCTGATACACCAACAACACAATCATATTTCTTTCCTTCACCAGATTTTTTTACTTTCTCTATTATTTCATTTAGTAATCTTTCCCCTTTTTCTGTTCCCGTTCCATATTGCTCTTTCAATTGTTCCATGGTATGGCAATAATTGCACACCCCATCATCATCAAAACTTATTCCCGACAAAGTCTCATCATAAATACATCTAGAGCAAATCTGCCTATTTTTCCCGTTTACCATTATATACTCTTTCATAACATATTCCTCCCTATTTATTCATTTGATAATATACGAATAACCTCATCCATTTCTTCATTTTTCATGTTTGGATAAATTGGTAATGTTATGGACAAATCCTCACATCTTTCCGCAATCGGGAAATCTCCATCATTCAAATGATACTTGGCTTTATTGAAAACTGTTCTGCTTATTGCAATGGTTCCAGGGCGAGTTTGAATTCCCTTATCATACATCCTATCCATGATTATATTTCGTTCAGCAACACTCCTTGAATTCAACAAAACGACATATGATTGGTATGTATGCCTTGACTTTTCTTCTACTCTTGGCAATATGAAGTTATTATTCTTCTTTAAGTGTTCCGTATAATAATTTGCGCACCTGCTTCTGTCCTCTAAAAGCCATGACAATTTTTTAAACTGTGCAATACCCACTGATGCCTGTATATCTGATAAGCGCAAATTATATCCTAGTGAATCGTATATTCCCATATCATATGGCTTACCATAATTACTTCCTTTTCTTATAGTACTTGCTCCGTGATTCCTATATTGAAGCATCCTTTGATATAATGCTTCATCATTTGTAGAGCACATTCCTCCCTCTCCAGTCGTTATTGCCTTTCGAGGGTGAAACGAAAAGCACCCTATATCACCTATTGTTCCAACCATATTCCCTTTATATTCTGTTCCAATTGCACATGCACAGTCCTCAACAACATATAAATCATGTGCCCTTGCTATTTCCATTATCTCATCCATCTTTGCAGGATTTCCAAACAAATGAACTACAACAATTGCTCGTGTATTTGAATTGATTGCCGCTTCCACTTTGTCTGGATCCATATTCATTGTATCCATTTCAACATCCACAAAACGCACTGTTGCGCCTACATATTCCACGCAACTTGCTGATGTAACCCATGTAAAAGCAGGAACAATAACTTCATCTCCGGGTTTAATATCTAATGCCATCATCGCGACATGCAACGCTGCCGTACAGGACGAAACAGCAACACTGAATTTTGCGCCCTGAAAGATACAAAACTCTTTCTCGAATGCCTTTGTCATCGGTCCTTGCGTAACCCAACCCGATTCCAGGCATTGTTTTAACATAATTATTTCTTCATCATCAAAATATGGTTTTGTTATTGGTATCATTTTTCTCTCCAACACGTAACTCCAATCCTCTAATAATATCGGTTATAAAACAACCTTTATTCTCTATTTTTACTATAGATAAAACTAATCCTGTTCTGTTTCCACACGCTACAACAACCTCTCTATTCTTTTTATCTACTAATACCAACTGCCCTGGTTGACCATATACAGGCCACTTATAGATTCTGCTCTCAAGGATAGATATTCTTTTCAAGCCGTAATATGAAAATGCTCCGGGGTATGGTTCTGATTGTGCACGTATAAAATTATAAATATCTTCTGCACTTTTGTTCCAGTCGATTATACCATCTTTTTCTGTACGCTTTGCTCCATATGAAGCGTTATTCTTTCCTTGCTTATATGGTTCAATTTTGCCTTGTAGGATTAAAACAAATTTTGTATCAAAAAAAACTAATATACGCTCACTTATTCTATTTAGAACATCTGATATATAATCACTTTCATAAATTGGTATTTCTTCTTGATACCAAAGGTCTCCACTATCCATCTCCGAATCGAATGAAAATACAGAAAAGCCTGTTTTATCCTCTCCATTAATCATAGCCCAAACTACAGGTGCTTGACCTCTATACAACGGCAACAGAGAATTGTGGATACCTATAAACCCACCTGGAACTGCGTTAATACACTCTTGTGATATAATGCTGTACCATCCAACAACAAAGCAAATATCCGGAGAATATTTGCTTATGTATGGCATCAAATCGCAATACGCATTAACCACTTCACACTGCAAATTGGCATTTTCGCAAAAAGCACATATTAAGTCCTGATAGCTCCTTGTATCTTTTTCGTCATCAATTGTAATGCAACCAATTAATTCTTGAGGCGAAAGAGCGTATATTTTATTCAATACTCTATAGCCCAATTCTTTACTGCCCAGAAATAGTACTTTTTTATACAAAACACTCTCTCCTACATACAGGTTAACTTCTTCCTGTTTATTGTATAACGACAGATATCTTATTTCATATCAACCAATGCCTTATACCTAACTAAAAACCCTTAACCATTCTTCAAAATTTATAATAGACCAAATAAATAATCTTCGGTTTTCTTCCCCTTCTAAATGTCTGTTCACAATTTTCTTTACTGCATAAGGATTCATAAAACTATATATTTTTGAGTTGTTATTTTCCACAATCGCTCTTACATAATCAACACTTTCTCCTTTAAACCAACTCGCATCTGGTGCCGAAAACCCTTGCTTTGTAGCGTCTGTTATAGATTTTGGTATATATTTTTGCATTGTATTACGTAAAATTCGTTTCCCATCATTAGTTTTTTGAAAATATTTATTCCGCTTACCATCATAATCATTCTCATTTATAGATACAACATTTTGAAGATTATTCAATTTATATTTTATAGGCAGTCGCAAAGCAAAATCCACTAAATCATTATCAAGAAACGGAACTCTAGTCTCCAACCCCTTTGCCATAGACAATTTATCCTCTATTATCAATAACCCGCGTAAGAAAGTTTTAGCTTCTAAATATAGTGAATAATTAATGCTTTGTTCTGGTGTAAACTCATATTCCGGATAATGCACGAAAATATTCCTAAAGGTCTTTTCCATTGAATCCTCATGAAATGCCATATTCATATCAGAAAAAATCTCATGCATTTCTTCGTCATTTAGTAAACGTTGCCAATAGTGATAGTATTTATCAATATAGTCATCAAAGGATTTACTGTCTGCCGCGCGATAATATCTCCATGGATAGCCTCCAAACAATTCATCCCCCCCAGTGCCTGCTAATACTACTTTTACAAACTTTGAAGCCAATTTCGTAGCATAGTAGTTAGGATAACTCTGTCCAACCCTAGGATCTTCTATATGATAAACTAATTCTCTAATGCAACGTTCCATGTCTCCAGCTTTCAATACAATTTCATAATGTTCTGTTCCGAAGCAATAAGACATGTATTCTGCGCGTTCCCGCTCATCATAAGACAGTTCAATTCCAGATGCGGAATGCAAATCAAATCCACAAACAAAAGTCTTTAAATACGGAATCCTTTTTGAAGCAATCGCAGTAATGGATCCTGAATCCATTCCACCCGAAAGATATGAACCGACCTCAACATCACTTATCAACTGCCTATTAACCGCCTGTGTAAACAATCGTTCCAATTCTTCCTCATATTCCTCACACGACGTATAATCATTGTGCTCCTTGAAATCGTAATCCCAAAACTTAACTGGCTCAGGAATACTATTCATGGAATAATCAATTGAAATGTATTCTCCGTTTGGAAGTATACGAATACCTTCTAGAAAACTAGAATCATCAAAGATATTTTGAAAAGTAAAGTATTGTTTAAGCGCATGCATATTCACTTTTCGCTCAAACTGCGGATGATGCAAAATCGCCTTGTATTCTGATGCAAAAACCAATTGATTTCCTACTTGCGCATAATACAAGGGCTTTGTCCCATACCTGTCATTTACTAAACTTAATTGCTTTGTATAATTATCCCATATCGCAAAAGCGAAAATGCCATTTAGCCTAAGGAAAGATTCTTTCCCCCATGCGGCATAGGCATTCATCACAACTTCTGTGTCAGAATTAGAGAAAAAAAGATATCCTTCTTTCTCTAATTCAATTCGTAATTCTAAATAATTATATACTTCCCCGTTATAGACAATAGTAAATCTACCATCGACACTGCTCATCGGTTGCTTCGCCGATTCCGATAAGTCAATAACAGCTAAGCGTCTATGTCCAAAGAACACATGTCCATCGTCTAAAACTTCCTGCCCCTCTCCATCTGGTCCGCGATGTGCTAAACAATCAGTCATTTTCTTCAGCACACTTTTTGTATAATCTACATTACAGTCACTTCTAGCAAAATTATATATTCCAACTATGCCACACATAAAACAAACCTCTTATTTAATTTGCATAAAAAACTTTCCCTAGAAATCCGTTTTCTACATAATCGATTTTCCAATGATGGCATTTAGAACAAATCGAATCATCGAATTTTCCCGTCAAATGCATTTGTCTGATTTTCTCAAACTCAGCAGAATTCCATGCTTCCTGTAAAGATGTTTTTGAAACATCACCTATTATGCGTTTTTCATCCCAATCATAATTACAAAGTGCAATCTTTCCATCTCGATATATTATCATATCAGTAAAAATCTTCCTGCAGGGCAACTGATGATCAAAATCTCCCAAACGTTTTCTAACTTCAGGATCTACCAAGCGACCGTATTCATCATGTACCTCATATATTCGCACAATATCCACATGTTTCAGCCATTTTTCAATGAAATCCTTTTGCGCTGGTTTATATTGCTCCAATTCGATAGTTGAAACCTGGAGCGTAGGAGCACTCAATCCTTGCTTTCTTCTTGCTTTACACTTTGCTCCCATATTTTCAACATTTTTGGCACTAAGCGCTAAGTCCCCATAAATTCTCGATTGGGAATATATTTCTTCATCTGTCGTATCTAAGCTAAATGATATATAGTCAATGCCCGCCTCAATCAAATCATCCTGCATTTTATCATCCAACAACAGTGCATTTGATGCCATCTGAATAGGACCAATTCCTTTCGACTTAGCATATCTTATTAAATCAACGAAATTCGGATGCATAAGTGGCTCTCCGCGAAAAAAGGGGACTAACTTTACAGGGAGATGTTCTGCTGCCTCATCAATTATTTTATAAAACAATTCATCCTTCATATATCCCGAGTCAATACACATTTTCTGCCTATTGCAGAATGTGCAGGCTATATTACAGTCATTTGAAACTTCAACTGTAATCCTATTGGGAAATGATAATTTTTCCATTAAACGCTTCCTTTCCTACTCATTTGATAGATATTTATCGAACAAAACATCCTTCTAAAGAAACCTACTAAACTGAATGTAATTCCAATTCCTTTACTATTTTTTTTGCGGCAAAACCATCTCCAAATGGATAATATCCCGATTGAATACTCTGTATCTTGGAGAGCTTCTCCAAGATATCTTGCCTATTAGGGCGTGCTAATTGATTTCTATATCCAACCATAGTTTCTGGCCAGACAACAAAATCTAGTATTGTTACACACTGCTTCCCTGCGAAAAACGCTTCCCTTTGTAATCCACCAGAATCTGTTACAATCTTTTTGGAGGCTTTAACAAGTGTTATACTTTCCAAATACCCTACTGGTTCTGTAAGAATTATATTATTGAACCCTTCATCTTCGCACAATTTCTTTGCTGCTTTTTTATTTCTTGGATGAACTGGATATATTGTTGGCAAATCCAAGGAATTCATAGCTGCTAAAATCTCTCGAAGTGAAGAACTATCTTTTGTATTTTCTTCACGATGACAAGTCATGTAATAAAATGCTTTAGGGACTGGTTCACGATTTCCATTTAAAAGAGTCAATGCTATTTCATCTATATTCTTAATATCACTATACCTTAAAAAAGCATCATACATCGGATCACCAACAATAACACCTCTGTTATGAAGCCCTTCTCTCTTCATCTCATCAAAACTCTTCTGTGTACTTGCCAACAATAATGAAGAAATATGATCTGTACATACCCTGTTAATCTCCTCAGGATTTTCCATATTGTGTACCCGTGCACCAGCTTCTACATGGCAAACTGGAATATGCATTTTTACTGCGGATAATGCACCAGCTAATGTAGAATTAGTATCACCATAAACAAGTAACCAATCTGGTTTCTCCTTTATAAGTACTTCCTCAACAGCTATCAGCATTTTTCCAGTCATCTCCGCATGTGTTCCACCTGATATACCAAGATTATAATCCGGTTTTGGGATAGATAATTCATCAAATAGCAATTGCGACATATTATAATCATAGTGTTGCCCGGTGTGAACAAGTATCTCTTTATGTCTTTTGCGCAATTCTTTTGATACAACCGCAGCCTTAATGAACTGCGGACGTGCTCCAACAACGGTTACAATTTTCATAGTTTACTCTCATTAAGGCAGAAATAATGTCAATCAAATCTCCCTTTGAATTCAATCGTTGAACAATTCTCTAAAGGCAGGGATACCATAACTTTATCTGAAGCTGCCCTATAGATTGCTAGTACAAGCTCTAGCGCTCTTTTTCCTGCTTCGGCATCCACGTAAGGTTTTCTATCGTTCTTAATTGCATCAATCACGTCTGCATATAAAGGTGTATGCCCATATCCGTAGACATTAGGAGGGTTCTCTCCATACTGTCGCATTACTTCTTCCGGATCATCCAAAGCATCCGAGAATCTCCATTCCTCAATCTTGTTTACAGACTGTCCACCGACTTTAACTGTGCCCTTTTGTCCAAATAAGTATAACGTTTCTTCTAGATTTTTCGGATAAATATCAGTCGTTCCTTCTATGATACCATAAGCACCATTCTTAAACTTTACAATAGCTATGCCAAGATCTTCCGCTTCCATATACGGATGATTTAACTTATCTGTCATAGCCATGACTTCCTCTACTTCATCACCCATCATCCATCTTAGAAGATCAATATTATGGATGCATTGATTCATAAGCGCTCCGCCATCCTGTTCCCATGTGCCTCGCCATTTTGCTCTGGAATAATACTCATAATCTCTGCACCATCTTATATGTGCAGTACCATAGAACATTTTTCCAAATCTTTCTCTCTCAATTGCATCTCTGATTTTCTGAATTGACTTATTAAACCTATTCTGATGGTTAGCGCATACTTTCAGGTTTTTCTCATTAGCCTTCTCTATAATGGCATCCGCATCACTCAAGGAAAGTGCTATTGGCTTTTCAATTATCAGATTACATCCTGCATCCAAACAATCCAGTGCTATAGTAGCATGTTTCCCTGACTCTGTAGCAATCGCCACCAACTCCGGTTTTTCTTTCTCCAACAATTCATGATAATCCTCATAGTGATGTACCCCATCGAGATCGAATTTCACGGCTTTATCATGCATCATCCATGTGTCAACATCACACAGACCCACAAAGTCCAAATTATTTGCTTTTGCTGCTGCTATATGATTTGGCGATATTCTTCCACATCCAATTAAAGCATATTTCATAATTACAACCTCTCTACCATGATACTCAATAACTATATTCTCCTAATAATGTTCCCGTATTCATCAACTTCTCCAATTACCTTTGCCGGAATACCCGCTACAAGGGCATACGGTGGTACATCTTTAGTAACTACCGCTCCTGCCGCTACCATGGCATATTCTCCAATATTATGTCCACACACGATTGTTGCGTTTGCGCCAATAGATGCGCCTTTTCCTATATGTGTATGTTTATAATTCTCATGCCCTTTCGGATAAGATGCTCTAGGAGTAAGATCATTGGTAAATACACATGAAGGGCCCAAAAACACTTCGTCCGCTATTTCTACTCCTTCATACACGGATACGTTATTCTGAATCTTAACGTCACTTCCTATACGAACATTATTGGAAATATTTACATTTTGACCTAAACTACATTTTTCCCCGATCACAGCGCCTTTTTGTATATGGCAAAAATGCCAAATTTTAGTTCCGTCGCCTATTGTAACGCCTTCATCCACATAACTTGATTCATGAACATAATAATCTTTCATACCCCAACCATCTTTCGTCTTCTAATAATATTCCAATAAACATATTTATTTACCTATAAATTCATACACTATTTTTTTTAATCTAGGTATAATCATTTCAGAGCTCAGCTCGTACGCGTGTTTATTAGAATTGCTTTTAAATCTTTCTATATCATCAGTCGATAATGAGGCAATCCTGCTTGCAATTTCCTTTGAAGAATATTCATTGCAATACACACCTAAATCGTATCTTTCAATGTATTCTGCCATTTGTGGACTATTTCCTACGGCTATTGCGAGCCTTCCTTGTACAAATTCAAAAAACTTGTTAGGCAGACAATAAATATGATTAAAACTATCCGGTGGTACAAAACTGATTCCTATATCATAATCGTTAAGCATCGTAGGAATCTGTCCATATTCAACTGGTACGTGTATTTCTATATT
>JAEEGL011750152.1_pt1 | contig 33295 bp, 24 predicted proteins | sample 9134231 | NCBI WGS metagenome assembly JAEEGL01 (sample SAMN16246548, study PRJNA631951) | gut metagenome | biome: gut microbiome; feature: rumen; material: fiber-attached | host: Bos | place: Iran: Karaj | collected 2018-10 | reverse complement strand
CTACCCTCTTGGCCGACACATCCCGAATTCTCTTATCCTGTTGAGAAGAAGAAAGAGAATCTGGGAAGCAATTGCCCGTTTGTAGTTACAAACCCATTCCAGTGGGAGCAGATTCGTGGGAAAAATATTTCTCGATTCGTTGATTTTTACTTTACCTATCGGGGTCGTTATGGCGAGGCAAAAGAAGGCTCCAGCAGCGCAGATGTCAAGATGAGACTAGACGGCAATGAAATCGTTGTCGCTGATGGAGCATTCACCTCCCTAGTGGACGAACTTCTCAACGGTGTCGTGGATGCCACCATTGTCAAAGAAGGCGTAGTCGTTGATGACTTGGAGGGTTCTAATAAGGCGCAGTTGCATTATACCGCTGGTGCCGAGGATCAGAACCCGCCCACAGTGACCATGCTGCACTTCAAAGACGGGGATGAGAATGTGACCGACCGCTTCGCCACAGCCGCCGACGGAACGCTTGAATTTAGTGCTGGTGATTTTAATTATATGGTTACGCCAAAGTCAGGGATTATTGCCACCTATAGCCGCTTAGCCCCTGAGTCAGTAGAGGTGAGTTATTCGCCCTACGGTGAGGACAACTGGAACGAGTTGGCTGTGGAGGAAGTGCCTGAGAACTACTGGCCTGTGATGGGATGGTTCTATACCGGTGCGTTGGCAGGTGTGACAGGTGAGGGGTTGAACGGCTGGTTTGACCTGAAGATTCACCTGACCGATGCCGCCGGCAACTGGCAGGAGCAGGTTCTCAGCCCCGCCTTCCGCATTGATGACCTCGCCTACACCAGCGTAGCGACCATCACTCCGAGCAACAAGAGCGACAATGCCATCTATAACTTGGCTGGCCAGCGTATGCGTGGCGACCTCGAGTCCCTGCCCCACGGCGTCTACATCGTCGGCGGCAAAAAAGTCGTGAAATAACAAAAGCTCCGTTAGGAGCGACAAGGGTCTAGGCAGGGGTGAAGCGCAGCGAAACCCCTGTCGATTGACCGATAAAGGTATCAAGCCCCGTCAGGGGCGGCAGAACAACGCCATGTTGCATACATCTGCCGCCCCGATGGGGCTTGGTTGGTTGGCGTGATTTTGTAGCAGGGGTTGCGCTACGCTTCACCCCTGCCTAGACCCTCGCCCCTGACGGGGCTTCTTTGGTTGAGAACGTCCTATTGTTGTTGTGTTAATGTTGTGTAATTTTGTGGTGGGAATGGGTGGGGTGGCGAAAAAAGCATTATCTTTGCAAGTTATCTCGTAAAGATAAACAGAAATGAAAAGATTGTTCTTAGCATTTATCCTGTTGGCTGTCAGCACCGCAGTTGTTTGGGCCGAAGACGGTGCCCAGGCAACGTTCAAGACGCGTGTGCATGACTTTGGTGTTATCAAGGAGGAAGGCGGCCCGGTGAGCGTAGAGTTTGAGTTCACCAACACGGGCAAGAAACCTCTGCTCATCGTTGATGCCACCGCGTCGTGCGGCTGTACGCGCCCCGAATATCCCACCAATCCCATCAAGCCTGGGAAGAAAGGGAAAATCAAGGTGACCTACAGCCCATTGGGACGTCCAGGTGCGTTCCGCAAGACGGTGAAGGTACGCACCAACGCCAGTGACCATCGCGTGAACCTAATTATTGAAGGCACCGTTCAACCCGCCAAGCACAAATGACTATTCGGCGAAACATAGCCCTGCTATTGCTAGGATGCGCGACGCTCTTGGGCTATGCTCAGGGCGAAGTGCATTGGCTAGAGATGGAGCATGATTTCGGCATCATCCAGGAGGAGGATGGCAAGGTGACCTGCTCGATGCGTATGGTCAACACGGGCGACAGCGCCCTGCTCATCACGCATGTGCGCACGTCGTGTGGCTGCACCGCCAGCGACTATGACAAGAGCCCCATCGCTCCGGGCGACACCACGAGCATCCGCATCACCTACGACCCGGCGGCACGTCCAGGCGAGTTTGTCAAGAACGTGTTTGTCTACACCACTGGCACACCGCGCCGTTCGAGCCTGGAGATTCGCGGTAAAGTCATCGCACACTCCGAGACCTTGTCGGAATTCTATCCTGTGGCAGCAGGTGCTTTGCGCATGACTAACGCGAGTATCCCGTTGGGCGAGTTGACCAAGGGTCGCAAGCGCTCGTCGTACATCACCACGCTGAATTCGTCGACAACCGACACGTTGTTGGTGAGCCTGTTGGGCAGCCGGCCGCACCTCAAGGCCGTCGCCGCGCCCGACACTTTGCCTCCCGGCACGGTGGGTGCCGTGACGGTGTTCTTTGACTCAAATACCGCACCGCTGTGGGGGTTGAATATCGACACTTTGACGGTAATCAGCGAGGCCCTGCATCCCAGTCCGACCGCTCTTGCGGGCATGACCCAGGTGCAAGTGATGGCGCAGGTGCTTGACGACTTTTCGCAGCTGAGCGAAAAAGCACGCCAACAGGCTCCAGTCATCGAGGTGAGCACCGACAAACTGCTGTTTTCTGCGCAAGAGCCCACCGCCACATTCACTGTGACCAACACAGGTAAGCAACCCCTGGAACTGCGGCGGTTGTGGACGGCCGAACCAGGAGTGACCATCACTTGCGACCGCACGAAGGTCAAGCGCGGAAAGAACGCCACGGTGACCGTTACCGTCGACCCGTCGCAACTGGGAAAGACGTTGCTCAACGGTCGCTTGACTATCGTGAGCAACGCCCCCGCGCAGCAGTCGACCCCCGTGAGGCTGGTGGGAGAATTCTGATTCAATGCACAATGCATAATGCACAATGCACAATTGCAGCCATTCTGTAATATTTAATTGAACTAATGACTGACAAACTTAACGCAACACAGATGCATCATCCTGAGAATGAAGAGCAATACACTGGCCTTCAAGTGAATGCCGGCGTGGAGCAGCCACCTATTGTGAGCCCTTATATCAAGAACCGCAAGCGCCGTAAGCAGCTGAGCGTGAGCGACTATGTGGAGGGCATCCGCAAGGGCGACAAGGCCGTACTGGGCCAGGCGGTAACGCTGGTCGAGAGCTTAAGGCCCGAGCATCAGGTGATTGCACAGGAAGTGATTGAGAAGTGCCTGCCCTACACGGGTAACAGCCGCCGCATCGGCATCACTGGTGTACCTGGTGCAGGCAAGTCGACGAGCATCGACGTGTTTGGCATGCACGTGCTGCAGCAGGGCGGCAAACTCGCCGTCCTCGCCATCGACCCCAGCAGCGAGCGCAGCAAGGGGTCTATCCTGGGCGACAAGACGCGCATGGAGAAACTCTCCGTGCAGCCCGACGCGTTTATCCGCCCTTCCCCCTCGGCGGGTTCGCTGGGCGGTGTGGCTCGCAAAACTCGCGAGACCATCGTGCTGTGCGAGGCTGCGGGCTATGACAACATATTTGTCGAGACCGTCGGCGTGGGCCAGAGTGAGATTGCCGTTCACTCAATGGTCGACTTCTTCCTGCTCATCCAAATAGCCGGAGCGGGCGACGAGCTGCAGGGCATCAAGCGAGGCATCATGGAGATGGCCGACGGCATCGCCATCAACAAGGCCGACGGCGACAACATTGAGCGCGCCAACCTGGCTGCAGCCCAGTTCCGTAACGCGCTGCACCTGTTCCCGCTTCCTCCCAGCGGCTGGCTGCCCGAAGTAACGACTTACTCGGGCTACTACGAGCTAGGCATCGACGGCGTGTGGGACATGATTGACCGTTACTTTGCCCATGTGAAGGAGAATGGTTACTTTGACGAGCGTCGCCGCCAGCAGGAGAAGTACTGGATGTATGAGACAATCAACGAGCAGCTGCAGGCACGGTTCTACAGCAACCCCGAGGTGCAACGCCTGCTCGAGATCAAGAAGGACATGGTGCTTCATAACCAACAGTCCTCGTTTGTCGCCGCAGCCGACGTGCTCGAATTCTATTATAATCTGCGATAATACTCATCCCTATATGTCTACAGAAAAATATACCTACCGATATCCCCATCCTGCCGTGACCACCGACTGCGTGGTTTTCGGGTTTGATGGCGTGAGGCTGAACGTACTGCTCATCGAGCGTGGTCATGACCCCTACAAGGGCTGTTGGGCGTTTCCTGGCGGCTTCCTGAACATCGACGAGGATGCCCCTGATGGTGCCCGTCGCGAGTTGCAGGAGGAGACTGGTCTGACGGTGACCAACATCGAACAGTTGGGCGCTTTCACCAAGCCCGACCGCGACCCTCGCGAACGCGTGATTTCGGTTGCCTATTTCACGCTGGTTCGTGTAAGCGAGGTGCAAGGTGCTGACGATGCCTCCCGTGCCCAGTGGTTCGATATTGCCCATGTGCCCGAGCTGGCGTTTGACCATCAGCAAATTTTCGAACAAGCCTTGGAGCGTCTGTCACACTTCCTCAAACTCAAGACCGGCAACTTCATGAGTTCGGAGTTCAGCTATGAGGAGATTGACATGATTTACTACGCCGCCACGCTGACGCGATAAGGATTAGGCCCCCCTCAGTCCCCCCTAAAGAGGGGGAGGTCCAGTGAGACTGATATAATTCTCAATTCTCCATTCTCAATTAAAAAAGTTGGAGCCTGCTTGGATAATGCTGAGTGCCCTGGTTGTTGTGGGTACAGTGCTGTGGTTGCTTGACGGCCGCAATCGGGAACGCGACACCGACGGGAACTTGCAACCTCCCGAGGTCGTCGAGCCCGAAGCGTCGTGCAATGACGAGTGCTGCGGCACGCATGAGGTATGTCCCAGCGAGAAATTGTTGCGTGGCGAGTTGTGCGAAATCACCTACTATGATGACCAGGAACTGGATGACTACCGCGGCCGCGGTGCCGACGAGTACGATGACACCGAGTTGGAGCAGTGGCGCGACGTGCTCTACACGTTGCAACCCGACGACCGATTGGGATGGGAACGCAGCATCAAGCGTCGCGGCATCGTGATGCCCGCCGCCATCCGCGACGAACTCCTGATGCTGCTACAGGAAGCACCCACGCAATAAATAATAATGGGATGCGTTACTATAAAGGATGAACCGACATACAAGACATCTGATTGAGCTTGTGCTGGTTGTGGCACTGGCGGTGTTTTTTGGCGCTTGCAGCAATAAGAAGAACACTGCCGGATCGCGTTTTTGGCAATCGCTGAACACGCGCTACAACGTGTATTACCACGGGCGCACCAACTATGATGAGCAGCTCAAGGAGATGCTTGACAACTATCAGGATGATTACTCGCAGCGCCTGTTTGTTCATCCCGCCGAGGCCCGCGCCAACCCCAAGGCACCTCAGCCTAGCGGCAGTTTTGACCGTACCATTGAGAAGATGCAGAAGGCCATCGCGCTGCATTCCATCAAGAAGAAACCCAACAAAAAGAGCGGCAAGGGGAACGACCCCAAGTACAAGGCGTGGATGGCCCGCGAGGAATATAACCCATTCATGCACAACTGTTGGTACACTTTGGCACTGGCACAATACATGAAGGGCGACTTCCTGAACGCGTCGGCGACATTCCGATACATCAGCCGCCACTTCAGTTGGAAACCCGACCTCGTCGAAGAGGCGAAGGTGTGGGAGGCGTTGAGCTACTGCGCTATGGGGTGGACCAGCGAGGCCGACAACGTGCTCTCGCACGTCCATCTGGACAAAATCAACAACAAGCGCGTTCGCTCGCTTGCCAACCTGGCGTTTGCCGACTATTACATCAAGGAGAAGCGCACCGCGCTTGCTGTGCCTTACCTTGCCGAGGCAGTGAAGGGAGCCAAAGGTTCGCAGAAGGTTCGACAGAACTTCTTGTTGGGCCAGCTCTATGAAGAGCTCGATCAGAAAGACATGGCGTATGAGGCTTTCAAGCGCGCTGGCAGCAGTAACAGTGCGAGCTACCGCACCAAGTTCAACGCCCGCATCAAGCAGAGCGCGGTCTATCAAGGCTATGACATTGCCGGGGAGGTGCGCGCGCTCAAGCACATGACGCGCTACGACCGCAACAAGGAATACCTTGACCAAATTTACTACGCCATCGGCAACCTGTACCTGTCTCGTGAGGACACCGTGCATGCGGTCGAGAACTACGTTCTTGCCGCCGAGAAGAGCACACGCAACGGCATTGACAAGGCCATCAGCCAACTCAAGTTGGGCGGCATCTACTTTGCCCAGCACAAGTATGACAAGGCACAGCCGTGCTATGCCGAGGCCGTCCCGCAACTCAGCGAGGACTACCCCAACTACAAAGCTCTGAAACAGCGCAGCGACGTGCTTGACGAGTTGGCGGTGTATGCCGGCAACGTGACTTTGCAGGACTCTTTGCTCAAATTGTCGAAGATGAGCGACACCGAGGTCAAGGCAGTCATCAAGAAAATCATTGACGAGCTGAAGAAAAAAGAGAAAGAGGAGCGTGAGAATGCCGACCGCGAGAGCTACCTCGCCGACCAGGCAGCCAAGGGCAACACGCAGCAGCAAAACAAGAATGCTCCGCAACAGTTCTCGATGAACAACGACAAGTCTTGGTACTTCTATAACACGCAGACCAAGAACGCCGGCAAGACGCAGTTCCAGCAGCGTTGGGGCAACCGCAAGCTTGAGGACAACTGGCGTCGACGCAACAAACAGGTGTTCTCGCTGGACGGCGGTTCGACGTTGAGCGACTCCACGCTGCAGGCGATGGTCGACTCGTTGGGCAACGATTCGATACCCATCGACACTGCTGCGCTGCGTCGTGCCGAAGACCCGCACTACGAGGAGTACTACCTCAAGCAGATTCCCAAGACCGAGGAGCAAATCCAGGCCGCCCACGAGATTATCCAAGAGGGTCTGTACAACATGGGTGTCATCCTCAAGGACAAACTCGAGGACTACGAGGCTGCTGCCGTACAGTTCACTCGTCTGCTCACCGACTATCCCGACAACACCTATCGCCTGGACACCTATTACAACATGTACTTGATGTACATGCGTGAGGGTTCGGTGAACCGTGCTGCGGTGTACCGCAACATGATTTTGAGCGACTTTGCCGACTCCAAGGAAGGCAAGGCATTGCTTGACCCGAACTATATCGAGAACTTGAAGCGGATGAACATCGAGCAGGAGCGGATGTACGCCGAAGCCTACGCCAACTACCTCAACGACAACAACGAGGCGGTGCATGAGGCGTATGCTGAGATGATGCGCAAGTACCCCTTGTCCAAGATTATGCCCAAGTTCATGTTCATCGACGCGTTGTCATACGTCACACAGCGCAACTATGACAAGTTCAAGGAGACCCTCAAGGACATGCTCCAGCGTTACCCCGAGACCGACATCACCCCGACCGCCAGTGGCATCGTCAAGCATCTGAACGCTGGTCGCAAGCTTGAGGGTGGCGGCAGCAATGCCCGTGGTATGCTATGGAGCACACGCTTGAGCAACGACACCACGCCACAGGCACTTGAGGGCAAGTTCACGCCGTTCAAGGAAGACAACGACAAACCGCAGGTCTTCATCCTGCTATATCCCACCGACACGGTGAGCTCGCGCTTGCTGCTCTACGAGGTGGCACGCCACAACTTTAACTCGTTCGTCGTCAAGGACTACGACCTGGAGCAGATGAACTTCGGTCATCTGGGCCTGCTGGTCGTGAAGGGATTTGAGAACTTCAACGAGGTATCGCACTACCGCAAGGTCTTCGATGCCGACACGTCGATGCAGATTCCGCCACAAGTACATCAGGTGCTCATCAGCGAAAGCAACTTCCAGCTACTGCTGAACGAGGGCCGCACCTTTGAAGATTACTTCAACTACCTGCAGGAACAGGAAGAGGCGAAGGCCGAGAAAATCAAGAAAGGCGACAAGAAGACATCGTCGGACGATAATCAAGATGAACCTGACGGCAAGAAGAGAAGCGTCAAGGATAAGAAGGGTAAGAAGGACGATGACAAGAAAGAACAATTGTCCGACTCCACGATGGTCCAGCCCATCGACTCGCTCGACTTGAGCAAGAGCCAACCCATTGACTCGTTGCAGAAAGCTATGAGCCAGCCTACTGACTCACTGCAGACCAACCTGACCCAAATCACCGACACCGTATCGCTGCTCACCGAAGCCGAGAAGCAACTGCAAGCACAGTTGCAACAAGCCGAGAGGGAGCGCCTTGCCCAGCTTGAGCGCGAAAAGAAGGAGAAGGAAGAGCAGGCTGAGCAGGAGCGCCTTGAGCAAATGCGCCGCCAGCGTCAGGAAGAACTGGAGCGAGCCGCCAAACTTGACCAGGAACTGCTTGAAAAGAAAGAGCAGGAGCGCAAAGAGCAAGAAATGCGGGAGAAAGAAGAGCGGGAACGCAGAGATGCTGAAGAGCGGGAGAAGAGGATGCAGCAAGCTGAGAATCCTGAAAAGCCCGCGATGAAGCCCGACGAGCCCGCGATGAAGCCCGATGAGCCTGCGATGAAGCCCGACGAGCCCGCGATGAAGCCCGACGAGCCTGCAATGAAGCCCGACGAGCCCGCGATGAAGCCCGACGAGCCTGCGATGAAGCCCGACGAGCCTGCAATGAAGCCCGATGAGCCCGCGATGAAGCCCGACGAGCCCGCGATGAAGCCCGACGAGCCTGCAATGAAGCCCGATGAGCCCACATCGAGCGAGAAGACTGAAAAGACTGAGGCTGAGAAGCTCGGTACTCGCAGTGTGCGCGACAAGAAGAGCGACACGAGTCAAGTAACCGCTTCCCCCAAGCAGGACAAGAAAGCTCAGGAAAAGGCCGAGCGTGAACGCCTAAAGGCTCTTGACAAGGCCGAGAAGGAACGTGCTAAGCAGCTCGAGAAAGAAGAGAAAGAGCGTGAAAAGGCTTTGAAGAAAGAGCAGAAGGAGCGCGAGAAAGCTGAAAAACGTGCTGAACGCATGCGCCAAGACTCGCTGCTGCGTGCCGAGGAGAACCGCGAGAAGCTCTATAAGAGCGCGCGCGAGGCCAAGGAAGACTCCATCGAGGCATTGCAGAAGGCCAAGGCCGACGAGATCAAGAACAAGCAGAAAGAGCGCGAACAGGCCAAGAAGGATGCCGAAAAGGCACGCAAGGAGCGCTTGAAGGCCAAGGAGAAAGAGCGCAAGCTGAAGGAGAAAGAGCGCAAAGAGCGCATGAAGGAACGCGAGGCGAAACGCAAGGAGCAGCAGAAGTTGCGCAAACAGCAGCAGAAGGACCGCGAAAAGGCTAACAAGGAACGGCAGAAGCAACGTGAGGAAGAACGCAAGCAACAGGCCGCCGAGCGCAAGGCCGCAAAGGGAGGCAAGAGCAGTGGCGGCACCAATGCCACTACGGGCCGGTCCAGCCGCAACAACACCAAGGACGGCAAAGCCAGCGGCAAGTCCACGACGGGCAAGTCAAGCGTTGACAACAACGGCAATGCTCCTGCCACCGGCAGCAACGATAAGCCAGACAACTCGGGCAACGACAAGCCCGATCTCACCGACAATCCCGACGGCAGCGGCAAGCCGTAGAAAGCTATTAGCTGTTAGCATAATACAAATAACGAGAACAACGAAGACAACTTTATAGAATCCATCATGCATGAATGTCTTTGTTGTTCTTGTTGTTTTCAGTCTTTAATTACATGTACACATTTTATAAAGAAATGAGAAGCAAGATTCTGTGGGCAGCCGTTATCCTGGCACTGGGGGCCGCCAATGCCTCGGCACAACAGCGTGAGGCGGTGGACTATGTGAACACGTTTATCGGCACCAGCGGCATGGGCCACACCTTCCCCGGGGCTTGCGCTCCGTTCGGGGCGGTGCAGCTCAGCCCCGACACCGACACCATCCCGCACAATGTGGACCGGAAGTACCAACCCGAGGTGTATGCCTACTGCGCTGGGTACCGCTATGACGACCCCACCATTGTCGGGTTCAGCCACACACACCTGAGTGGCACGGGACACAGCGACCTGGGCGACATCATGATGATGCCACAGACGGGACCGCTGCAGCTCAATCCCGGCACACGCGATAACCCAGACGGCGGCTATCGCCAGCGCTACAGCCACACCACCGAGCAGGCCAGTCCGGGCTACTACGAGGTGACGCTCGCCGACAATGGGGTTCGTGCCCAGCTGACGGCCACGCCCCGCGTGGGTGTGCATCGTTACACCTACCCCCAGTCCAGCGACGCAAAGCGGCTGGTGGTGGACCTGACGCACGGCATCTACAACTACGAGGGCAAGACGCTGTGGTGCAGCCTGCGGGTGGAGAACGACACGCTGCTCACGGGTTACCGCATCACCCAGGGCTGGGCGCGGTGCAACTATACCTACTTCGCCATCACCTTCTCGCAGCCCATCGTCAACTATGGCTACCGCGACCGCCGCCCGGAGCCGTACAACGGCTTCTGGCGCAAACTCGACCCCTACCACAACTTCCCCGACATGGGCGGCCGCAGCGTGGTGGCGTACTTTGAGTTTGACAAGGCCGCTAACAGTCCGTTGACGGTGAAGGTCGCGTTGTCAGCGACCTCGACCGAGGGGGCTTTGCTGAACCTGCGCACCGAGGTGGGCGGGAACTCCTTTGAGCAAGTGCATGCCAAGACTCGCGCAGGGTGGCAGAAGGAACTCTCGTCGATAGCCATCGAGGGTAGCGACGACCAAAAAGCGATGTTCTACACCTCGCTCTACCACACGATGATCAACCCGTCGGTGTACTGCGATGTCGACGGTCGCTACCGCGGCGTGGATGGCGAAGTGCATCAGGCTGATGGCTTCCAGAACTACACGGTGTTCTCGCTGTGGGACACCTACCGCGCCCTGCACCCGCTGCTGGGGCTGTTGCGCCCCGAGCGCAACACCGACATGGTGCGGTCCATGCTGGCGCACCAACAACAAAGCGCGAACCATATCCTGCCCGTGTGGAGCCTGATGGGCAACGAGGGGTGGTGCATGACGGGATATCACGGCGTGAGCGTGGTGGCCGATGCCGTGGTCAAGGGCGCTGACCTGGACCGCGAGGCGGTGCTCACTGCACTGCGGGCGACCTCCACTTGGTCGCATTTCCCGGGCCTGACAGACTATATGAAACTGGGGTATGCCCCATTCGACCATGACGCCACGGCAGCCTCCAACACGCTGGAGTATGCCTACGATGACTTTGCCATCAGTGCGGCGGCACGCGCCTTAGGCGATCAGGCGATGGCACGGGAGTTCGAAGCGCGTTCGTTGTACTACCGCAACGTGTTCAATCCGCGCACCGGCTTTGCCACGCCACGCTACCGCGACGGGCGGTTCAAACCCGACATGGACCCGCTGCAGACCTATGGCGAGGGATTTATCGAAGGGAATTCGTGGAACTTCTCGTACCATGTTCCGCACGACGTGTATGGACTGATGCAGCAGATGGGCGGTGAGCAACGCTTCGTGCAGCGTCTGGACTCGCTGTTCACGATGCATCTGCCCGAACGGTACTATGCCGACAACGAGGACATCACCGCCGACTGTCTGGTGGGCGGCTATGTACACGGCAACGAGCCCAGCCACCATGTGCCTTACCTCTATGCCTGGACATCACGGCCGTGGCTCACGCAAGAACGGCTGAGCGTCATCATGGACAAGATGTATCGCAACGATATCCGCGGGTTGGGCGGCAACGACGACTGCGGGCAGATGTCGGCTTGGTACATCTTCACCACGCTCGGCTTCTATCCTGTGTGCCCCGGCACCGACCAGTATGTCATCGGCGCGCCCTTCGTGCCGTATGCTGACGTGACGTTGCCTAGCGGGCGTCACATCATCGTGAAAGCACCAAAGGTGAGTCCCCGCAATCGTTATGTGAAACGTGTGTTGCTCAACGGCAAGCCCTATCCCAACCTCTACTTCACCCACGACCAACTCACCTCGGGCTGCGTCATCGAGTTTGAGATGAGCAACCAGCCCAACCGCCAGCGGGGCCTGTCGAAGGACCAAAAGCCGTTTTCTTTAATAGTTAAATAGGGATGCCGTTATGCATAATGCAATAAAACGGTATTTAGTGTCTTTTAGGAAAATTTAGGCCTTATTCTTGTAAAGAAATTAGAGAATGGCAGTATTTTTGCAGTTAATTATTTTTTGCAGCGAATATTGAACCGTTGCATCGAGATGATAATTAACTATTGCAAACAATCAAACAAGCTGAAATGAAACTATTGAACAAGACGTGGCTCTTTGCCGCCTGTATCATCATGACCTGCCAAACAGCATGGTCACAAAATGATCTCAAGTCGTTAAGTCGCACTGAAGCTTTGGCCATTCCAGTCATCTGGACTGATGCGCAAGGCACTACGCACAACGACAACCTGGCCACCACGGCCACCGACCCACGCCACATTATGGCGCTTCTCAAAGAAGTCTACACCAATCCTAATATTCCTGGCCCCTACTACTCGGCATACAAAGCCGATGGAGTGACCCGCGAGGATGAGGTTTACTACGGCCCCATCGGCGTTTCTAACCCTGCCAACAACGGCTGGGGTATTACAGGATTAGTTACCAAGCCTTATGAAGAAGGTTACACAGTAATGATGGTGGCAGTCAAAGATGACTATTCCACCCTTAGCACTGATTTCACAGACAAGACTGCTGATCAAATACGAAGTTTCATCAGCAATTATATTGACTCGGTGTTTGTCATCACCGACGGCCTACGTCTCTCTAGCGGAACGAATCCTGGCACAATGTTTACTGTCCGTGGAAAATTCAATCGTTTCTTCTTCCTTTCGAAAGGCAAAGCACGAGTCAACACGAACGGAAAATCTGCTGTACCATTTTATCGAATGTTTGAGGAATTCAGTCCATATAAGGAGGGAGATACGAATAATGACGTTACCGACTTCTACAACTTGATGATTAGAGGAGAGTCGATGCCCATCGAGCATGATTGCAGCACTGTATTTGGCCTGAACCACTACTTTAGCATGTCGGGTCGCACAGGCACAACCGCCTACGACATGACAGGTCTGAATATCTTTATCCCAGACCACCGTCTTCAGTATTGGGAGGACAATAGGCTGTTCTATAATCAGAACAAAACTCAAAGCAGACGAATCAAGGTAGACGGGCGTTCAACTTTTTATCAGACACTGAGTGCTACAGAATTCAGCAACAGTAATTATGTACCCAGTCCCAACGCCACTTTTACCAACTACAACCAGAACTACCCCGTTATTTCGTTCTTGTATGCCATTCATCTGAATGCATCGCTCAGCGACCAGCCAAACGCTCAGAACCAGTATACAGTCACACTGGACTGGAGTTCAACCTTTGCCGAGGCGACTGGCAGCGACTTGCCCCAATACTATTGGCTTTATCGAGTGGTCAACGGCAAGATGGAATCCGAGCCTATCGCAAACTTTACCGATGTGCTTACCTGGAGCGAACAAGTTGATCAACTAGAGCAAGGTTACATGTTGTCATACGTTGTCACTGGCAAACCCATCACAGCAAGCTATGAGCCCATTCCCAGTAATGTCGCTTCCATAGCCATACCAGGTTCGGACCCCGAGGAGCGTCTTGCGCTTAGTATATCGGGCAAACATGAGAGCGAATATGATCCCACCGACCAAATCAACAAGTATGCCAACTATGTTGTGCTGAACAATGCTGTGGGGAATAACATCACCAGGGCAATGCTCAAGCAAAATCAGACCAAGATCATCCTGCACCGCGTTGACCAAGGTTCAGAACAGGCATTGAAAGATGTGGCAACCCTCTCCTTTGGCACTATTAGCAACAACGGATGTAATTGGACTCTAGCCTACAATTATCAAGATCATGCTGACCAAAGTAAATATGGTCCCCTTAGCGGAACATTCGCCATCAATTCTGATGGTGCGGTGAACTTCAACAACGCCCTACTTTGTGACCAGTTTAGCGCATCTACTATGCTTAACGACCAACAGGTTGATTACACCTACTACGTCACCATTGAGGACCTTGTTGACGGCGCCTTCTTAGACCTTGAGGGCAACCCTTGCAACCATGCCCACAGCAATAGCACCAATGTTTATGTCTACACAACCGAATACAGCTTGTCCACCAAGACTTTCACTCAGGCTGAGGTAGAAAGCGACATAACAAGTGACAACCTGCTGACCCTGCAACCTGGTGTGAGCATGACAGTTAAGACGCTCAATGACCGCAACGTGCTCAACTACAACATGTACCGCAACAAAGCTAATAGCGGTGCTTATGCGCAAAACACCAACGATGGCAGCTACACCGTACACAACAATGATGCTACTCTCAGCACTCAATCGTACTTTGTTCCCTCTGCCACCATAATTGACTTGCCCCAAGCTTCAGGCCCATTTGACTATGTCCCCGTCATTGAGGTATACCGCGATGACAACAGTGGCAATCGCAACACTTATGGTGCTGACATCAAGCAGGCTAGCATCGCCCATGTCACCGCTAGTGGCATAGGCATCGATAAGAGCGAAGACATCTTCGAGGGTGTGAACGCCCAGGGCGAGACGGCCGAGAACTGTCGCTACTACCACGTCAAGCTTGAGGTGACCCCCGACCTACCCGACAACGTCTCACCACAGTTCATTCGCGTGTGGCACCAACTTCCTGAGGGTCGTGCCTACGAGATTACATATGATGATGGTCATGGCTACGCTTTCCGTTTAGACCAGACGCAACGTTGCTATCTTTATGAGGAAGCGTATGGCGGTTTATATAGCGGTCAGGTACCCTTGCAGGACTTCTATACTGGCAACAACCGAAACACTATCGAGGCGCATGACTATTTTGGTGCCCTAGATAACGGCCAAGACTTCAGCGTTGATTATATCGTGCGCTATTACAGCAAGCGCGGTACAGGTGCCGCCGGTGCTCCTGGGCAACGCAAGGCGGGTTCTGACGATGACTGGTTCATCGCTGAGAAACGCATGACGGTGAACGTTTCGTCTGGCATCATCACCAGTGTGGCTGGCGTGAAGCATCAACCGTTAGTACGCAAAGTCCGTTACAGCGACCTACAAGGCCGCATGAGCGATGCGCCTTGGCCTGGTGTTAACGTGGTGGTGACCACATGGGACGATGGTCGTATCACAACCAGCAAGCGTGTTTATTAATGGCAATTCAGCAATTATTAGTAATAGTTTTTTAATCATCCTGAAATGGCTGCGATATCGTGACGATATTGCAGCCATAGTTTTTGTCGGCCAAAATTTCATCAACATTCCGCTTCTACACAAAACTGCCTCCTGGTGTTTGTTTTGATAAAACCCATTCCATGGCATTAATGAAAAAAGCCTAAAACAATCTTACTTTTCAATGATGTATTGGCGCAGTTTCTTGTTCAAGGGAAGGACTCAATTCTTAATTCTCAATTCTCCATTCTCAATGTTTTGTTTGTTTACTAAAGGTAAACAAACAAAACAAACAAACTGGATTCCAAAAAGATATTTCTAAATGCCAATTATCATCAAATTTCATCAACTAGCACAAATGTATGGAAGAAAAACATTATCTTTGCACTTAAAATAATTGAGACTTATGTATTGGTACTCCCTAGAAAAATGAGAACATTACCAACTCCTTCCGAATTACCTTACGACAAAACTAGTGCAATAAGCATCTTTGACTACAGCAAAGGTTTGCTGGAGAAATCACTGCGCGAATTTGTATGGGAGGGTTATGTACCCAAGCAAGGTAAAGGTGCCTTAGGTCAAATGGTCGAAAACATCTATTTCTTCTTGGAGACCAATAGCAACCCTGCTTCAGACTTTTCGGAAGCTGGCCTTGAACTCAAATGTACCCCATTAAAACACGGGACCAAAGCCCAATATCTCATCAAAGAACGACTGGTATGCAACATGATGGATTACTTTGAGGTCGCGAAGCAAGACTTTGAACATTCTCATTTCTTCCTCAAATGTCAGTTGTTGCTGATTCTTTTCTATTTACATCAAGCCGATTGCGACAAACTTGACCTGGAGTTCATCTTCTCAGTTTTATGGCGATTGCCAGAGAAAGACTTACTTATCATCCGGCATGACTATGAGACTATCAGGGAGAAGGTTTTGCGAGGTGAGGCGCATTTACTATCGGAGGGAGACACCGAATATTTGGGCGCATGCCGAAAAGGCCAAAAAGGTGATGAGCCTGTGCTGCAGCCTTATTCTACAGAGCGCGCAAACAAGAGAGCTTTTTCGCTAAAACCAGCTTACATGCGCACAGTTTTAGAATACATCCATGCACAAGGTGAAAAGGCGGTTGTTAACTACACATATCAAGTCAAAGATGTTCAATTATTTGAGGCAGAAGAGCTGCGCACTCATTCCTTTGATGACATTCTTCTTGACAGACTCAACCAACATATAGGAAAAAGTTATCTTGAATTATGTGACTTTTTGGGCAAGAGATATGATAACGATAAAAGCAAATATGCACACATTTCAAGCAAGTTAATAGACCCAGCTATTGGCAATGTTAACCTTTCAGAGGAATTTAAAAAAGCAGGTCTCCAGCTAAAAACTATCCGCATTGAGACCGATGGAAGCATTCGGGAGTCTATGTCGTTTGAGAACATCGATTATCAAGAAATATACGATAATGATTATTGGCCAGACTCTAGACTCTATGAGGTGTTCAGCGGTAGATTTTTATTTGTCCTTTTCAAGCCTGATGGTGGCGAGTTAACCTATACCAACCGCAAGGGCGTGACCATTCATGAAAAGACCTATGCACTCGACCGTGCATTTTTCTGGACGATGCCACAAGAAGACTTGTTGGTTGCCGAAGAGTACTGGGAGAACATCCGACAATGTGTGATAAACAATCATATTGACCCAAAATATTTCTTCAAGTTGCAAGACCACAAGCATTTCCACGTACGTCCTAAAGCTAAGGTTGCCACCGACTTGGCTGAGAATCCTAATGGTGGCTATGCGAAGAAATATTGCTACTGGTTCAATAACGAATACATCCAAAAGATTGAGAGAGAAAATAGATAATGGACAACAACAATCATAATATCCGTGTAGTTGAATTATTTGCTGGTGTGGGGGGATTCCGCATCGGACTAGAGGGAGCTTCGGATGCATACGACACCATTTGGAGCGACCAGTGGGAGCCGTCAACTCAGCATCAGGATGCATCGCTTGTCTATGTGGCGCGGTTTGGTCGTGACGGTCACTGCAACAATGACATCAACACAGTTCCGACAAATGAAATTCCTGACCACGACCTTCTAGTGGGTGGTTTCCCTTGTCAGGACTACTCGGTCGCAGCAACATTAAGCAAGTCTGGTGGCATTGAGGGTAAGAAAGGCGTGTTGTGGTGGCAAATCTACCGTATCCTTGAGGAGAAGGGAAACAAACGACCCAACTATTTGTTCCTTGAAAATGTGGACCGAATCATCAACTCGCCCGCAACACAGCGCGGTCGCGACTTTGCCATTATTCTCGCCTCACTGAGCGACCTTGGCTATATCGTTGAGTGGCGAGTAATCAATGCAGCTGACTATGGCATGCCGCAACGTCGGCGACGCACCTACATTGTCGGCTACCACAAAGATTCGATAGTGGCAAATCGAATCGACCAAGCCAGTGACTGGCTCTATTACGATGGTGTAATGGCACAAGCATTTCCTTTCAACTTGAAAGAAAAAACACTGTCGGCATTCACCCTCGATGGCACTATACAAGAGGTGTCGGACAAGTTTAACAAGGGCAAACAGAGCACGCCTTTTGGCAATGCGGGCATCATGATTGACCGTCATGTGACCTCCGTCGATGCGCTTCCATTCTATGAAGGACCCATTCAGACACTGGGAGACATTCTTGTAGATGAAAAATTTGTGCCCGAGGAGTTCTTTATTCCCACCGAAGATGTGCCGAAGTGGGAGTACGAAAAGGGAGCAAAAAAAATTAACCGAGTTTCGAAAGAAGGCTACGAATATGTGTTCTCAGAAGGCGGTATGGCATTCCCTGACCATCTGGACAAGCCTTCACGAACAATGATTACTGGCGAAGGCGGTTCGGCACCATCCCGATTCAAACATGTGGTTAAGACCAAGTCGGGACGCTATCGCCGCTTAGTGCCAATCGAACTGGAGCGATTGAACATGTTCCCCGACAACCACACCAGTCATGCCGAGGTGTCAGACGGCAAGAGAGCATTCTTGATGGGCAACGCATTGGTTTGTGGAGTGGTCGAGGCCATAGGCAAAAGCCTCTATCGTGCCATCTATGACCAAGAGCCTGTCTCGTCGCGTCCCATTGACATGAAACGCGATGCCCTGCCCATGTTGGAACTGAGTTTATTTGAAAATGAGATAGACCACTTATTGGTCAATCGTCCCACCAAGACGTACAAACTTGACCCGAACAAGCACTTGCTCATCGGACTCGTCAAACCTGACAACCAAGATTATTTCTTGGAGCCTAACGAGTACAAAATCTACTATACAGGTAAGACGCGGTCGTTCCCTTCGACTATTGCGCTGAACAAACTCTTTTACTTCATGCCGTATATTAAAGGCAAAGGCGTAAAAGACCTTTACCTCATCCGTGTGGCACGCATTGGCAATAAGGCCGAAATACACCCTCGCAGCAAAGATGTTGACCCGCGTTTAGTGTTCGAGCTTTTGTATCTTGAGAGTTTGCCAGAATACCACCCCATCCACCTCAATATGCTTCGCACTTATACTGACACTTTGTTGGGTAAGGTGATGGAGTGAAATATTTCAATTAAAAAACAGGAGGCTGGATTCGCATCCGGCCTCCTGGTGTTCGTTTTGAAAAAAAACATTCCATGGCATTAATGAAACAAGCCTAAAACAATCTTACTTTTCAATGATGTATTGGCGCAGTTTCTTGTTCAAGGGAAGGACTCAATTCTTAATTCTCAATTCTCCATTCTCCATTCTCAATTTTCAATTCTCAATTTTCAATTCTCAATAAAATATATTACCTTTGCCGATTGAAACAAACACACAACTGAAATGAAAAAGATAGCATTATTGCTGCTCGCCGTTGCCACGATGGTATTGGCCGCCACGGCGCAGCAGACCGACGAGGAACTCAAAGAGCAGCGCTTCATTGAGCGCGAGGCATACAACACGGCGCGCAGTCTAAACACCGTTGACGCCTGGGAGATATTCCTCAACAACTACCCCGAGTCCTACTACGTCGAGCAGGCTCGCAAACTGCGCGACGCAGCCATTGTGCGCAAGTACTGTAACGAGAAGACTACCCTGGTGCAGCTCACCGAGTATATCGACGAGAACTCTGCGCAGGAGCCGCGCATCCGCACTTTCTATGCCAACTTGGTGAACAACCCCACCCACAGCTATCGCTTTGAGCACATGGATGTGGGCTTCAACGGCTGCACGGGGCGGGTTGACGAGCACATCGCCTTTGCTGACGGCAGCAAGCCGAGAGACTGCTACTTTATCTTCGATGACAAGGGCCTATTGGTCAAGTCGTCCATCATGGGCACGCGCGCCAAACCGACGGTGACGACCTACACTTACAGTTACGACAACCTGCATGGCTATGCCTTGAAAACGATGACGCGCAACGGCGCGGAGAGCGAGTTTGAGGTATTTTATGATGACAACGACAAACTTGAAATCCTCTCGAGCCATAACGGACAGAAGTGGGTGCTGACCTACAATGACAACGGTGCCATCGCGAAGGTTGTGGTCACCGATGGGTCAAGTCGCCGCACGTTGGTCTACAATGATGGCTACATCATCCGCGAAGAGACCGGCGGCAAGGCACTGCGTTATCTCTACGACTACGACAGCGCCACGTTCAAGAAGTACCTCATCGGCATCAACGAGGTGGATCGCGAGATTCCGGGTGGTGAGCGCAGGTTCGACTACGAAATCGACATGAAGGGGCGCATCACCCGCTGCACAATCATCCAGGACGGAACCCCCGTCATGACCCTCACCCGCACCTACAGCAACTAACGCAATGTCATCAGGACAAAAGGACAAGCAACTGAGCCTAAGCAAACTCGAAAAACGCGACCAGCAGCGACAACGGCTGAACGACAGCAAGGTGTATCGTGCCATGGAGTGGCTGGAGCGCTACATGGACCGCTATTACCTTGACGCCATCATCGGTTTCATCCCTGGCTGGGGCGATGCTGCAGCCTTGTTGTGCGCAGCACCTTTTGTCTACTTCTCGGCGCGGGTCATCAAGAGTGTGCCGTTGACGCTTGCCGTGATTAACAATGCCCTGCGTGACATCTTGCTGGGCTTAATTCCCTTCTTTGTGGGCGATATCATCGATGTGTTTTATCGCTCCAACACGCGCAACATGGCAATGGTGCGAGGATTTGTCGACGGCGATGAGGCCGTTATCAAGCGAGTGAACCAGCGTGCCTGGCAAGCAGCTGCCGTCCTCGTGGTTCTGCTTGCCCTCATCGGCCTGATGATTTGGCTGATGATCAGTTTCGGCAAATACCTGATCTCACTGTTCTAGCCTCACAAAACACAAGCAACCCGCCTAGCAGCATACAGCCAGGCGGGTTGCTTTTATCATGTTTCTAGCGTCTTGCTTAACGAGAGTTCGACGAAATTATCACCAGTAAATCAGTGCGTTAGCAACTCCCCCTCTAAGTTAGAGGGGGTGCCGCGAAGCGGCGGGGGCGTGTGTCAAACAGCCTGGTAGTATCACACACTCCTCAGTCACTTCGTGACAGCTCCCCTAACTTAGGGGAGCAGCTGTGTATCAGCACTTTATTTTCATCGAACTCACGTTGCTTAGAACTTGAAATCGACGCCGATACCAAATACCTTGTTGGTACGGCTGTATACGTCCTTGCCGGGCAGGCTGGAACCGATGCCCATGTAACCGCCTTCCTCGGCGGGCATATTCTTGGTGTAGTCCTTATATGTGGTCCAGAAATAACCCAGATTGATGCGGATCTTCTCGGTCACGTTGATAGCGCCACCGAAGCCCAGTGAGTAGCTGTCGCACGAGAATGCGGTGTGCGTCTGGAAGCCGTCGCTCAGTCCGTAGTCAGTATTCTGGAAACCACCACTGATGGTAAACATCTTGTTGATGTCCCACTCCAGTCCGGTTAGTACCTCATGAGTGCCATGACGCAGCGCCTTCTGCTTGTCGCCGGCCATCTCGGCATGCTTGTCATCATAGTAGTGGTATTCGACGGCGGCACGCAGCTTGTCGGGGATAATCTCATAACTGGCGGCAACATAGAGCACGCTGGGCAGGTCGTTGGGCGTGTTCACGCCATCCTTGTAACTGTCAAGTGCGTTTTCGAAGGCAGCTGGTTCAGCAACCAGTTCCTTCGTGTCGTTCTCGATATTGAGATTGGTCTTGAACTCATACTTGGCAGCAAGCGTCAACGGACCCGTCTTGTAGTTCACGCCCAGGATGGGAGTTATACCCCAACCAGTCTGGTTGCAGTCAAGGGCAATGTTCACCATCTCACCTTTATCGTTGACCATACTGCTCAGTGTTGGTGCCAGTACTGGATAGGCAGTAGCAAGTTGCTGGACTGTCTGCAGCACCTCGGGCTTGGGCTGCACCTTGACAAAACCATTGTAGTTGCCATCGAAGTAGTTCAGGCGGAATCCGGCAAATGCGCTCCAGTGCTTGTTGAACTGATAAGCTGCGCCTAGTTGAAGGCCGTAGATGTACTGGCGGCCTTTCATTGCCGAGTTGATCTCATATTTGTCGGCAGTGAGCGGCAACAGACCTGCCACGCGTGGGTCAGCGGCAATCAGAGGTTGCAGGACGGGGTTCTGTGCCATGTCAGCCGTCTGGCTATAGAAACCTGCCATGATGCTGGCATTAAAGACAGGCAGACCATTGGTAAACGAGCACTTGCCACCACCACCAGTGAAACCCATGAAGGCTGAGTAAGCCCATTTGCCACGCTTATAGGCAGCGTACAGACTGGGAATGACAGGGGCAGAGGCTGTACCATGATATTTCTGCGTATGGTCCTCGGTAGGGAACAAGGGGAAAGTAGCGAGTACATCACGTTTCTGTGAGGCGCTCTGAATATTCAGCGACAGTGTCCAGCCCTCATGGTCAAGGAATGCCGTTCCGGCGGGGTTGGTGAACACACCGTCAATCTCGGTGGTGGCACCACGTGCCATCATGCGTTGCCATGCAATACTCTGGTTCGTGTTGTGGAGAAGGCCACCTGCCCAAGAGGCAGTGGCGATAGTGGCTAATGCCAAAAACGTGTAAATCTTTTTCATATCTATTTAGTCTAATTTCGTTTTGGGCAGCGAAATTACTCCAAATAGAGAAGATGGGGCAGTAAAAAACGAAAAAAAAGACCAAAACGGCCTTTTCTTGAAAATTGTTACAAAAATTAACACAAGAAAAGCGTTAACGAGTGCTAAAAGCAACGTTTTGGCTGGAGAGTATACTTAGAAGAGGAACAAGCGCAGCAGCCAGTAACTGAACATGCCGGCCAAGTAGCCCACGAAGGCGATCCAGGTGATGTTTTTCAGGTACCAACCGAAACTGATGCGCTCAAATCCCATCACCACCACACCGGCTGCACTGCCGATAATCAGCATCGACCCGCCAACACCGGCGCAGTAGGCAAGCAACTGCCAGAAGATGCCGTCAACAGCCATGTCGCCCGTCGGAGCGATAGGATACATGCCCATACAGCCTGCTACCAGCGGCACGTTGTCGACGATACTCGAAATGACACCAATCATGCCGGTGACAATGTAGTGGTTGCCACCTGACACCTCGTTGAGCCACTCGCCAAGGTCGTCAAGGACACCCGTTTCCTCCAAGCACGCAACAGCCATCAGAATGCCCAGGAAGAACATGATGGTGCTCATGTCGATGCGACCCAGCAACTTGCTCACACGTTTCTTGATGCCTTCCTTGTGGCGGTTCCGCTTTTTTCCGTAGAACAGTTCGGTGGCAAGCCATACTAAGCTCAACGCCAGCAGAATGCCCACAAACGGCGGAAGCCCGGTCATACTGTGGAAAATGGGAACGAAAATTAGTCCACCCACGCCCAGGAAGAACACGATATGCCGTTCATGAGTCGTGAGTTCGTCAACAACTACTTCGGACTTGCTGTCGGGCATCGCTAGACTGCCCTTTAGCTTGCGCTGCAAGAGCAACGCGGGAACGACCATAGCTACTAGCGACGGGATGAACAACTCGGTAATGACACCACTGGCACTCACTGTGCCCTGATTCCACAACATGATGGTGGTCACGTCACCAATGGGCGAGAAGGCTCCGCCAGCATTGGCGGCAATGACAATCAACGCGGCATAGATTAAGCGGTCCTTGTGGTCATATACAAGTTTGCGCAAGAGCATCACCATTACGATGCTCGTGGTAAGGTTGTCCAGGATGGCACTGAGAATAAAGGTGAGGAACGCCAGTCGCCACAACAGCGTGTGCTTGTTGTTGGTGCGCAACGGGTCGCGAACAAAATTGAAGCCACCGTTCTGGTCCACCACCTCGACAATCGCCATCGCGCCCATCAGGAAGAAGATGGTGGTGGCGGTCTCGCCCAAGTGGCGCTCCATCAGTTCGCTCACATGCGACATCAGGTCACCGGGTGCCACACCGGGAAGATACTGACCCGGATCTAACGTGAAGATGGTCCAGCACACCACAAACATCAACAAGGCAATCGCCGCCTTGTTGACGCGCGTGAAGCTCTCGAGCGTGATGGCCATGTAGCCCAGCAAGAAAGCCATGATGATGGCTATGGTAATCGATGACATAGAATGTCGTGCCAAATTTCAAGGTGCAAAGGTACTATTTTCTCCCGAATGCCAAACAAGATATTTGGTCATTTTTCTGATTTTTGGCATGATTCTTGCACAGTTTTCAGATAATGCCTACCTTTACACGCTCAAACAAAAATATTAACGAAAAAAATAGGAAAAAATTATGAAGAAAGGATGTTTGATTGCATTAGTCGTCGCGATAGTCCTCGGCTTTGCACTGTTTGGATGGGTCAAGGGTACCTACAACAGTCTCGTCAAGTCGCAAGAAAACGTTGAGGCCGCCTGGGCCCAGGTAGAGAATGTGTACCAACGCCGTGCCGACCTGATTCCCAACCTGGTGGAAACGGTCAAAGGCTATGCCAAGCATGAGCAAGAAACACTCGAAGGTGTCATTGAGGCGCGAGCCAAAGCCACGTCTGTGCAGGTCGATGCCAGCAACCTCGACGAGGCACAGATGAAAAAGTTCCAAGAGGCCCAGGGCGAACTCACACAGGCTTTGAGCCGACTCATCGCTGTGAGCGAGAACTATCCCGACTTGAAGGCGAACCAGAACTTCCTGGAGCTGCAGTCGCAGCTGGAGGGCACCGAGAACCGCATCACCGTCGAACGCCAGAAGTTCAACGATGTGGCCAAAGGCTACAACACCGAAATCCGCACGTTCCCGACCAACATCCTGGCTAGCATCTTCAACTTCGACCGAAAGCCCTACTTCGAGGCTGAGGCCGGAGCCGACAAGGCCCCGAAGGTGTCGTTTGACTAAGCGTTCTACCAGCCGCAGGCGGTCTACCAATAAAATGGTCTACCAGCGCGCAGCGCGATCTCCATTCTCCATTCTCAATTAAAAAAGGTGCCACTCGAAGATTTCATACCACTAGAAGGTCAGCGGCGCATCGCCCAAGCCATCACCGAGGCAGAACGACGGACCTCGGGCGAGATTTGCGTCCATGCCACGCCACATTGCTCGGGTGAGACATTGCCCCAGGCCGAGGCGGTGTTCAACGCCAAGGGGCTTTTCCGCACTCGGCGCCGCAACGCTGTGCTCATCTACATCGCCTATCGTGACCGCAAAGTCGCCATCTTGGGTGACGAGGGCATTAACCGACAAGTGCCCGAAGGCTTTTGGGACGAGGCATTACAGTTGCTCACCTACCATCTGAAGCGGCATAGCCCCGTCGAGGGCATCTGCGCGGCAGTAGCACTCATTGGCGACCAACTAAAAGACCTCTTCCCCGCCGACCGCGAGGACATTAATGAACTGAGCAATGAAGTATCCTATGAAGACTGACCGTATTCGACTGATTGCCTTGGGGATGGCGTGGTTGGTGTGCCTCGCTGCACTGGCTGGTGTGCCTAAACGCCCCAATCCGCCCAAGTTGGTCAACGACTTGGCGAATGTGTTGGTCAATGACGCGGTGCTGGAGGATACACTCGAAAGCTTTGCCCACCACACCAGCAACCAGATCTGTGTGGTCACGCTCAACGACCTGGATGGCTACGAGCCCTCGGAAATGGCCTATAAGATCGGTCAGGAATGGGGCGTGGGTGACCAACGCTTTAATAATGGTGTGGTGTTGCTCATCAAACCCAAGACGGCTACCAGCAACGGCCAGGTGTTTATCGCCACGGGCTATGGCGTGGAGGGCGTACTGCCTGATGCTCTGTGCCGCCGCATCATCGAGAACAAACTCATTCCCGCCTTCCGCAACAACGACTACGAGGCGGGTGTGTGGGATGCTTTGGCAGTGATGATGCCTGTCCTCAAGGGCGAGTATGATGCCGAGGAGTTAATGGAAGCGGAAGATGAAGAAATGAGCACCACCGAATTGGTAATCACCATCATCATCATGATCTTGGTCATCATGTGGATTCGGTCGAAATGTGACGGCTTGGGTGGTGGCGGTGGTGGCTTTAGCACTGGCACTTGGGGCGGCTCGTTCGGATCCAGCAGCCGCAGCAGCGGTTGGGGCGGTGGCAGTAGTTGGGGTGGCTTCGGTGGCGGCTCGTTCGGCGGCGGAGGTGCAGGCGGTTCGTGGTGATGCGGCGCTGGTTGATATATGGTTGTGCGGTGATGCTGGCGGTGCTGGCGGCAGTAGTCTACTTCACGTTCGACCCTGAGCAGGCTGCCTTCTTCCCGCGTTGCACCTTCCTAACGCTCACGGGCTACAAATGCCCGGGTTGTGGCTCGCAGCGAGCCCTGCATGCCTTGTTGCATGGCGACATCGTCACGGCATGGCATCACAATGCAGCGCTGCTGGTAGCCATACCCGTGGTGTCGCTTTATCTGGTAGGCGAACTCAAACGCACTTCCTGGCCACGCTTTTACCGCGCCATCAGCCGTCCTGCCATCATCTGCACCCTCCTCGCCGCCATCATCCTCTGGTGGATCGCCCGCAACGTCTTCTGAAAAATAACAGCAAAAATCGTTCACTTCGAAGTGAACGATTTTTGCCGTTTTCGTTTGTCTGTTGGATGCTATCAGCTGCCCATAATCATCATCTGGACGAGCGACACCAGAGGTTGCAGGGCGAGACCGGCAACGATGGTGCCGATGCACCACCAGGCACTCACCTCGCTATAGTGCTCGGCGGCGGCAAGATCACCCTCATAATATTTCTTCGACACCTTATTAGAATAATAAATGGCAACGATACCCAACGGGATGCAGCACAGCAACGTGCTGATAATGGCCCACACCATGTTGGTCGGAGGGCATTGGGGATAGGGCTGGCCTGCCTGCTGAGAGGCTTGGCTGCCAGACGGTAATTGTTGCGCCATCACGGGCTCGTCGATGCCCAACTGACTGGGTGCGCTCATCGCGGGGTTCGCTGGCGCGTCCGTATCTGAATCGGGAACCAATGGCGGAACACTGGCGGTGCGTGGCATCAGGTGAGACAGTTCCGACACCTCGCCTATCGGTTTCCAGTCATCAAAACCGGCACTCCACACGTAGGTCTTCTCGTTCAGAGTCATCAACTCCAGTTGGTCAAGGGTGAGCGGACCCGTTTGCTCACCGTCCTGGTTAATCCAATATTGAATCTTGTCGCTCATTGTGTACACATATTTAACATTGCCACAAAGGTAAGTCATTTTTGTGTCAAAACAAAATTTTTACCATTTTTTTTTGACATTTGTTGGTCAGTTGCAAAAAAAGCAGTAATTTTGCAGCGCAATTTTGGGGACACACCCAGATTGACATAGGATTGTCCTATAGTGTAATGGTAACACAACGGTTTTTGGTGCCGCATTTCCTGGTTCGAGTCCGGGTAGGACAACCACAAATAATGCCAACTGCTTCATAATCAGCGGTTGGCATTTTTGTATATCAGAAAAACGTCTGCAAAATCCCCACTTATTCCATCAAAACCAGGGACTAAGAGATTCTCCCGTATTTATGGTAGAAGTGCAGCAAACCCTTGATGTGCTTGCGGCCAAGGCGTGACAGCGGTTTGCGCGACGTGCGCCGGTAGTAGGTGTGGATGATGCTGTACTGCGGCAAGTACTTGATTTTCCAGCCTGCCTCGCGCAGACGGTGGCAGAAGTCGGCATCTTCAGGACCATAAAAGATGGCCTCGTCCAGATTCCCCACCTGTTCAAGCGTCTCACGACGCATCATCTGACAAGCGCCAATCACATAGTACGGCTCGATGGCTCCCTCCTCATCGGCACGGTACTTCTCGCCTGCCAGACGAAGCCCCAACACGCTCAGCATCTTACCCTTCAGTCCAGGGAACGGACGAAAACTGCGCTGAACGTTCCCCTCGGTGTCGGTCATGCGGCAAGCGCACAGACCCACCTCAGGGTGCGTCGACAGGTACTGCAGCATGCCGTCAATGGCGCGCGCATTGACGATGGTGTCGTTGTCAAGGATGAGCAGGGTGGGGGCCGTGGCTTGCGAGAAACCTTGGTTGCGCGCTGCAGCCACACCGCGGTTTGTCGGGTTAACCGTCAGACGAATGTCTGGGTAGTGCGTGCGGATATAGTCGGGCGTGCCGTCAACCGATGCGTTGTCGATGACGATAACCTCGACATCGCCACGTACCATCAACGGTTGCAGCGACTCCAGACACTTCTGCGTGTCGTCCAGATGGTCGTAGGTCAATATGATGATTGATAGTTTCATCCGTGGTTATCCAAATAGCTTGATGCGCAAAGCGCGGCAGGCATGCGCGAACTGCTTCCAGCTCGTGAACTGCCGTGCCTGGTGTGTGATGAAACGCCACGAGAGGAAGTATTGCAGGTTGTTCCAGAACAGGGCGCGTTCCATCTCTTTGGCACTCAGGTGCGGCAGGTTGAGGATGGAACGTCGCTGAACGTCGCTGGGCACATAGTCGCCCGTGGCAATCCACCCGTTCTGCTTGCACAGTTGGTAGTACTCTGTGCCCGGGAATGGCGACACGATGTTAAACATCACTTGGTCCACATCCAGCCGTTTCGCCTCGCGCAGCGTGTGCCGCACTGTTTCGGGTGTCTCCAGCGGACTGCAACCGATGAGGATGTTCAGCTTCACGGGCACACCATGTCGCTTGAGAAGGTCGATGGCATGGTAAATCTGCTCGCTGGTGATTCCTTTCTTGATATAGGCGAGAATCTCGTCGTCAAACGACTCCACACCCAGGTCGACATAGCGGCACCCGCTCTCGCCCAGTGTTTGCGCGATGGGTTCGGTGATGGCATCGACGCGCGCCTGGCATCCCCACGACAGCCCATGACGGCGCATCACCTCGCACAATGCCAAGGTGCGCTCCTCGGTCCAGATGAAGTTGTCATCCATGAACCCCACGGCGCGGTAACCCAGTCGGCACAGTTCGTCCATCTCGCGGTCCACGCTCTCGACGCTGCGCATCGCTACGGGTGGCTTGCAGCCGTGCTCGCGCCGGAACTCAATCTCGCGGGCGAAGGTCAACGAACTGGGTACACAGTAGATGCAGTGGAACGGGCAGTTGCGCGACGTGACGGCAGTGGTGTAAGGCTCGCACTTGAGCTTGGGATTGTAGTACGAACGTCCTTGCAAGTGATGGCGGGCGGGGAGGGGTAGGGTGTCCAGGTCGCTGATGAGAGGCCGACTGGGGTTATGCACCAAGCGCCCTTCCTCACGATAGGAGATGCCTGCCACCGTCCGCCAGTCATCACCGTTGTGCAGCCTGTCGACCAACTCCCGTACCGTCAGGTCGGGCTCGCCACGAACTACCGTCACACGGTCATCGCACAGGCAACGCTCTGTGAAGTGCGTCGGACCAGGCCCCATTAGCACCACGCGGCACGAGGGGCGATGCTCCAGAATCAAGTTGATAGCCTCCAGGTCGTTGTCAATCGACAGGTTCACCGTCCACATCAGGTACACCTCGCTCTCGTCATGCTGCAGCCAGTCGACAAACTTACTGCGCGACCACTTGTCGTAGACCATGTCATGGTACGACACCTCGTGCTGGCTGCTTTGTTCGACCAAAGCGACGACGGTCAACTCATAGGTGTTAGGGGCTAGGTACACCACATGGGTGCAGCCTGCCGTGCGTTCGGCAGGACGCTTCCCTTTTAGGACAGGTGGTGTAACAAACGCTAGCCGCATTGGAGGCTGTTATTGTGCATCTTAAGGAGTGACAACCGTGCCAAGGTCTTCGCCGGCAATGACCTTGCGCAAGTTCCCTGCGACATCCATGTTAAACACGTGGATGGGCAGGTTGTTCTCCTTGCACATGATGGTGGCGGTCATGTCCATCACCTTCAGGTTGCGCTCATAAATCTCGTCGTAGGTGATGCGGTCAAACTTGGTCGCTGTCGGGTCCTTCTCGGGGTCGGCGGTGTAGATGCCGTCCACGCGAGTGCCCTTGAGCATCACGTCACACTCCAGCTCGATGCCGCGCAGCGACGAACCGGTGTCGGTGGTGAAGTAGGGGCTGCCCGTGCCGCACGACAGGATGACCACTTTGCCCTGTTCCAGCGCATCGATGGCGCGCCACTTGCTGTAGAGCTCGCCGATGGGAACCATGCTGATGGCGGTAAGCACCTGGGCTGGCTGCCCAATGGACTCCAGCGCGCTGCACAATGCCAACGAGTTGATCACGGTGGCAAGCATGCCCATTTGGTCGCCGCGCACGCGCTCGAAGCCTTGAGCGGCGCCCTTCAGGCCCCGGAAGATGTTGCCGCCACCGATGACGATGGCTACTTGAACGCCAGCATCAGCGATTTCTTTGATTTGGTGAGCGTACTCGATGGTGCGGTCAAAGTTGATGCCCGTGCCACCGTCTACAGCCAGCGACTCTCCGCTGAGCTTAAGCAGAATGCGATGATAGATTGGTTTCATGAATGTCGTTAATTAGAGAATATTTGACAAAGGTACGATTAAGTGAGCGAAAAACCAAATTTATTTGAGTTTTTCCGAGCGAAAGTACCTTCGGCGAAGCCAAAGGTACGAAATATTTCCTTACCTTTGCCACAAAATCCCCGAAAATGATGACAAGCATCACTATAAACCCCAATTTTACAGCCACGGTGACCCTCCCGCCCAGCAAAAGTATCGCCAACCGCGAGCTCTTAATCAATGCACAATGTCTACCAGCCGCAGGCGCTCTACCAATGAAATGGTCTAATAGCCCGCAGGGCGGTCTACCAGCGCGAAGCGCGGTCTCCCAATGCAATGGTCTACCAGCGCAGCGTTCTACCAGCGCGAAGCGCGGTCTCAATTCTCAATTGTGCGACGACATCCTCATGATGCAGCGCGGCCTGGAAGCGCATGACGGCGACACCATCGATGTGGACGGAGCGGGCACGGCATTACGCTTCCTCACCGCCTACTGGGCCACGCAAGAGGGACGCACCGTCACCATCACGGGCAACCACCGCCTGTGTGAGCGGCCCATCGCACCCCTGGTCGATGCCTTGCGGCAACTAGGAGCCGACATCCACTATCTAGACCAGCCAGGACACGCACCCTTGCGCATCATGGGCCGCCAACTGCATGGCAGGCATCTGACCATGCGGGGCGATGTGAGCTCGCAGTTCGTCTCGGCGCTGCTGATGATAGGACCGGCTATCGGCGGACTCGAACTGGAACTGACAGGCGACATTGTCTCGCGACCCTACATCGACATGACCATCGCGCTGATGGAGCGCCATGGCGTGAGGGTGGGGGAGAGCGACGGCACATTCACCGTCCCCGCCGACCGCTACCTGCCCGCACCGTCCTGCGACGAGGGCGACTGGAGTGCTGCGGCATTTTGGATCGCATTGCAGGCCTTGCTCCCCGATGCGCGCATCACGCTCAACGGACTCCGCTCCGAGAGCGTGCAGGGTGACCGGCGCGTATTCACCATCATGGAGCAGATGGGCATGGTATCCCACTGGCATGACGACGGCTCATTGACCGTGGACATGTCGCGTGCCGACTGTTGCTGTTGCTCGACATTCGCCGACCTGACAGGCACGCCCGACCTGGCACCCGTACTCATAGTAATGTTGTGCCTTTTGGGGCGTCCCTTCCGCATCACGGGACTGCGCACCTTGCGCCACAAAGAAAGTGACCGCCTGGAGGCACTGCGCACCGAGCTGCGCAAGTTGGGCTACATCCTCACCATCGAGGGGGACGATGCCGTCAGTTGGCACTTCGCCACCTGCCCTCCACAGGAGCATCCCGTCATCGACCCGCACGGCGACCACCGCATCGCCATGGCGATGGCACTCGCCTCTGTCCGCCACCCAGGCCTCGCCATCGCCACCCCCCAGGTCGTCACCAAAAGCTACCCCCACTTCTGGCAACAACTAAAATTATAACTCAGCATGTTGAGTATTGCGAGCCACCCGGCTCGCAATACCCCCATTAATCCCAGCATGTCTAAGTATTGCGAGCCACCGGCTCGTACAAAACCAAAAACACCCCAAAAAACCGGAATTCTCCATTCTCCATAAAAAAACTGAAAGCTGAAAACTGATAACTGAAATCTTTTATGTACCTTTGCGGGTTGTTTCTGAAAACCAACATTTAAACAAAGATATCAAATCATTATGATTTACCCGATTCTTACGCCTGAAGAGGCTGCCGAATTTGTACAACACGGCATGAACGTGGGTGTCTCGGGCTTCACGGCTCCGGGCTGCCCCAAAGTTGTGCCCCCCGCCATCGCAGCGAAAGCAAAGCGCGAGCACGAGGCTGGCCGAGAGTTTAAAATCAACCTGTACACTGGTGCGTCAACCAACGACTACACCGACGGTGAGCTGTCGCGTGTCGACGCCCTCAACTTCCGTACGCCCTACCAGTCGCTGGGCGACCTGCGCAAGCACATCAATGCCGGTGATGTCCACTACAACGACCGTCACCTGAGCGAGCTCAGCCAGGAGTTCCGCTATGGCTACTACGGCAAGATGGACATCGCCATCGTCGAGGTGCAGAGCATCACCGACGACGGTGACATGGTCCTCGGCACCTCGGTGGGCAACACACCCACTTGGCTCCAGTGCGCCGAGAAGGTCATCATCGAGATCAACGACATGCTCCCCGAGAGCATCCACGGCATGCACGACATCTACGTGCCGCTCGACCCGCCCTTGCGCCGCGAGATTCCCATCTACAAACCCAGTGACCGCGCCGGCAAGCCCGTCGCACACGTCGACCCCAAGAAGGTGGTGGGCGTCGTCAAGACGTCGATGCCGCTGGGCGTGACCACACCGTTCACCCCGGTCGATGAGGTCACCGCCAAGATTGGCGAGTATGTCTGCGAGTTCCTCGTTAGTGAGATGAAGCATGGCCGCATGCCCAAGGAGTTCCTCCCCATCCAGAGTGGTGTGGGTAACATCGCCAACGCAGTGCTCAACTCGCTGGAGGCCAGCACCGACATCCCCGCATTCGAGATGTACACCGAGGTCGTCCAAGACAGCGTCCTCAAACTCCTCGAGAGCGGACGATGCAAGTTTGCCAGCACCTGCTCGATGACATTCTCGCGCGATGCCATGACCGAGTTCTTCCAGAAACCCGAGCTCCACGACAAGCTGCTCATGCGTCCCAGCGAGATCTCGAACAACCCCGAGGTCATCCGTCGCATTGGCGTGGTGTCGATGAATACCGCCATCGAGTGTGACCTCTATGGACACATCAACTCGTCGCACGTCAGCGGTTCGCGTCTGATGAACGGCATCGGAGGATCGGGCGACTTCACCCGCAACGCTTACACCAGCATCTTCATGTGCCCGTCCATCAAGAAGGACGACTGCATCAGCACCATCGTGCCCATGGTCACCCACTGCGACCACACCGACCACTCGGTCGACATCATCATCACCGACCAGGGTATCGCTGACCTCCGCTTCAAGGATCCCGTCCAGCAGGCCGAGGAAATCATCGAGCATGCAGCGCATCCTGTCTATCGTCCTTTGCTGCGTGAGTATCTCCAGCTCGCCGGCAGCGGACACATTCGCATCAATCCCGACATGGCACTGGCCTTCCACAGCGCCCTCGCCCATGAAGGTGACATGCGCAAGGCAAAGTTCGTGAAGTAACCTTGAACTAGAGGCTCTAGAATAACTAGTCAATCTAGAGCCTCTAGCCTAGTCATTATGCATTGAGCATTGACTTGCCCCTGTAGTTCAACGGATAGAACGGAGGTTTCCTAAACCTCAGATTTGGGTTCGATTCCCAGCGGGGG
>JAEEGL017002019.1_pt1 | contig 33297 bp, 26 predicted proteins | sample 9134231 | NCBI WGS metagenome assembly JAEEGL01 (sample SAMN16246548, study PRJNA631951) | gut metagenome | biome: gut microbiome; feature: rumen; material: fiber-attached | host: Bos | place: Iran: Karaj | collected 2018-10 | reverse complement strand
CCTTCCCTTTGCCCTTCATCCAGCCGTTGGCGTAGGGTCCGTCTTTGGGAGTATCGTAGGAAAAGTCGAACCAGAGCAGATCTATCTTGCCGTAGTTCGTGAGCAGCTCGGACACCTGGTCGCGCATATACTGAGCGTAGACCTTCATGTCACGGCCTTCGTTCAGCTCTTTCGCGTTTTTGTCATCCCTGCGGGGATGCAGGTGGTCTATGGGGAAAGACGGATGATGCCAGTCGATCAGGGAGTAATAAAACCCGATATGGAGACCTTCGGCCCGGAACGCGTCTACGTATTCCCTGACCAGGTCTCTTCCGGCAGGCGTATTTGTGGATTTGTAATCCGTATATTTGCTGTCGAAAAGGCAGAAGCCCTCGTGATGCTTGGTGGTCAGTACGGCATATTTCATGCCTGCGGCTTTGGCTCTTGCTGCCCATTCTTTCGCGTCGTACATATCGGGATCGAAATACTTGAAATATTTGTCGTATTTTTCTTCAGGTATGCGTTCCTTGGTTTTGACCCACTCATGTCTGGCAGGCATGGCGTACAGTCCCCAGTGAATGAACATTCCGAAACGCGAAGCGGTGAACCATGACGTATCTCCCGGGGTTTTCCTTGTCACATAGCTTGACATTGCGATCCTCCTGCTTTTTTTCTAAATTATACCCTTTAATACCTAAAACTTCAATTGTTTTTTTCGCCGTCTTAAAGTATAATATAAATACAACAGCAAGGGGGCTGAAGCTTATGAAAACACACTCTGAGCTTAAAATGATCCGCCTGGACGAAGGTCTTAAGCCATTTGAAGCCGACATAAACCTGCGCATGGAGAAACTGGCGCAAGTCGAGAAGACTATTCTTGGGAAATACGCCGACCTTGCGGATTTCGCCAACGGTTATATGTATTTCGGCTTTCACAGGACCGATGACGGTTGGGTATACAGAGAGTGGGCTCCCGCAGCCACTCAGATGCATCTTATAGGCGACTTCAATTTCTGGAACCGGGACGCGAATCCCATGAAGAAGATCGACCCTTCCGGCGTGTGGGAGATCTTCCTGCCCGGCAAGGACGCCTTAAAACACGGACAGCGGGTCAAGGTCGCTGTGACCAAAGGCAGCCGCACTTTCGACCGCATTCCTCTGTACATCACCCGCGTCATCCAGGATCCCGCGGACAACTCCTTTGCCGGTCAGATATGGCAGCCCGAAAAACCTTTCGAATGGACGGACGGCGGTTTCAAAAAGCGCAAGATATCTCCCCTCACCATATACGAAGCCCACATCGGCATGGCGACAGAGTCCGAAAAGATCGGCACCTACGACGAGTTTACGGACCTTGTTCTCCCGCGCATAAAGAAAGACGGTTACAATACGGTCCAGCTCATGGCAATAATGCAGCATCCGTATTACGCATCCTTCGGCTATCAGGTGACCAACTTTTTCGCCCCTTCCAGCTGGTACGGCGAACCCGAAGGCTTAAAGCGGCTGATCAACACCGCGCACGAAATGGGCATGTACGTACTGCTGGATATCGTGCATTCCCACGCCAGCGGCAACGCGCTTGACGGCATCAACCTGTTTGACGGCACGCAGGAGCAATTTTTCCATCCCGGCGACAGAGGCCATCATCAGGCCTGGGGCACCTGCGTGTTCAACTACGGCAAACACGAAGTGATGCACTTCCTGCTTTCCAACATCAAGTACTGGCAGGAAGAGTTCCACTTTGACGGGTTCCGCTTTGACGGCGTCACCAGCATGCTGTATCTCGACCACGGACTGGGCGAGTGTTTCGATAACTACAAAAAATACTACAGTCCGAACACGGATATCGATGCGATCGTCTATCTCCAGCTTGCTACCGAGCTTATCCACACCGTCAATCCCAAAGCAGTGGCGATCGCCGAAGATATGAGCGGCATGCCTGGAATGTGCCTCCCAATACGTTACGGAGGCATCGGTTTCGATTACCGTCTGGGCATGGGTCTGCCGGACTACTGGATAAGGACCGTAAAACACGACAACTGGAACCTTTTCGAAATGTGGTACGAGCTTACCACCCGCCGTCCCATGGAAAAAGTCATCGGTTACTGCGAAAGCCACGACCAAGCGCTGGTAGGCGACAAAACTCTGATCTTTTGGCTCGCGGACTCCGAGATGTACACCAACATGGACAACCAGGCGCATTCGCCACGCATAGACAGGGCGATAAGCATGATAAAACTCATACGTTTTATCACTCTCACCCTGGGTTCGGACGGGTATCTCAACTTTATGGGCAACGAATTCGGGCATCCCGAATGGGTGGACTTCCCGCGTGAAGGCAACGGATTCTCTTTCAAATATGCAAGAAGACAGTGGTCGTTGAGCGAAAACGGTTTCTTAAAGTATCAGAAACTGCTTAAATTCGATGTTGATTCCCTCTCTTTCGCAAGGAAATACAAGGTGCTGTCAAAGCACGCAAGCCACAATCTCTGGATCGACCAGCCGCAGCGGCTCATGGCATATGAAAAGGGCGGGCTTGTGTACATGTTCAGCTTTAACGACTTTAACACAGAACGGCTGCCGTTGTTCGTGCCGATAGGCGTCAAAGGCGACAAATATAAGATGATCTTTACCAGCTCCCGCCCCGAATATGCCGAATACCCGCATTATACCGACAACGAGACCGTGACGGTGGACACAAAACAAAACGGCGCCTGGGGATTCACGTTCTCCATAGCGCCGATGAGCGTGTGCGTATTTGAAAAGATTCAGCCGTAGATCTCGTGCCATTCCTCCGTGTGAGATCCGTCAGGGTTGTTTAAGACCAGCGGCGGAAGCACGGTCAATTCTTTTCCGCCCTGCTTCACCCCGTCCATCAGAACGATGCTGGCGGGGTGTTTTATGGTGTCGTGCACGAACCTGACCCGTTTAGGCTCAATTGTGTTTTCGCGCATACAGTCGACAGCGTCGTTATACCGCCACGCTGGAAACACAAGCGATAGCCTGCCCCGGCTCTTCAAAAGCTGCTTTGCCGCGATGCATACATCGCTTATGTCCATGTTTTTTTCTATCTTGCTGGACAGTTTGTTTGCGTCTTCCGGGGTCTTACCGCTCTTATCGGAGTAATACGGCGGATTTGAGATCACATGATCGAAAACAGATGCGCTTAGAACTGTGCAGCAGTCTTTTACGTCGCCATGCAGTACTTCTATCCTGTCTTCCAGTCCGTTTAAAGCTACAGACCTCCGCGCCATGTCGCACATGTCTTCAAGTATGTCTATAGCTTTGATTCGGCATGTATCGTTCAGACCCGCTGCAATAAGCGAAATGATGCCCGTCCCGCAGCCGAGATCCGCGACCAGTGAATTGCGTTTAATAAGTGCAAAGTGACTGAGCAAAACTGAGTCCGTGCCGAAGCGGAACCCGTTGCTTTTTTGTATTATAAACAGACCGTTTTGCAGATCGTGGATCTGCTCGTCCCGGTTAAGCTTTACTTCATCCAAGCAGGTTTACCGTCCCTTTGAATGTATATGCGTCGGTCAGGTCAGTCATGCTCAGGGTCGTCACACAGCCAAGTTCCGGAGAAGCGTAGACCACAAGCCCTTCGCCCAGCGCGATGCCGCTGTATACATATTCGTCATTCTGGAAGAATACGAGCGACAGTTTCTGTATATCCGCCGGTTCCAGCGAAAAGCCGTCCTTTGTTACCGCAAGCTCATACTGCAGTTGGCAGGTCGGAGGCACTTCGACTCCGACCTTTTGCATGCAATAATACGTGAACCCGCCCACACCGAAACTTTCGGGACCTGTCATCCCGGCGGAATACGGCATATCGATCAGCTCGGTAAGCATCTGTTCGAGCGCGAGGCGCCTTCTGTCGTGGGCTTCCTCCGTCTCTATCTCCGCAAGCACTATACTTGCGCTTGCGTAAGTCTGACATTCTTCCCTGTACAGCCTCTCACGGGTCGGAGCGTCTGCCTCACCGCTGGCTTCGAGTCCCTCGGCTTTCTGGAATTTGAGCAGCGTTTCAAGCGTCTGTTCGTCGAATAGATCGGTCACGTCTATGGGATACCCAAGTTTCTTTAGCTGCAGCGTAAGCAATTTTACTGCATATCCGCTGTCTCCCGTGCCCACATGTTTATCCATACAGGCATATTTGAACTGGGTGAAATCGGTTTTGGCAGCATCGCCAAACAGCGCTTCCCGCGTAAACGTGTCGAGCGATCCGCTTATTTCAAGACCGTTCGCCTCCTGGAACATTTTAAGCGAAGATAACGTGCTTTCGTCGAACTCCTCGTCCGCCAAACCTGAAAAGAAGCCGAGAGAATACAGGGCGTTTTCGAGCCCGAGCACTTCTTCCCCGCGGTATCCGACTGATATGGTCGCTTCTGTCGTAAATGAATCATAATCCTCTGCCGATTTGAGAAGGGAGTTGTGAGCAAGAACGGTATAAACTATATCCCAGACGCCGTCGACGGTAAACCCGTTGGCTTTCTGAAATGTTTTGACCGCGTCGAAAGTGCCTTCGCCGTAGAACCCGGTAATGCTTCCGCCGTAAAACCCCAGCGCCTGCAGATACTCCTGCGCCTGCTTTACCGCATATCCCCCGTCACCGAGCGACAGATTGAAACTGCGCGTAAAATCCGTATACTCGACTGCGTAAGGGCTGTAGATCCTTTGCGCTGTTGACCCCCACGCGTCTCCGTTGATGTCAAGCCCGTTTGCCATCTGGAAACGCGCTACGGCTCCGGCGGTGTTGATGTCATAGAGCTCGCTGAAATCCGTCCCGTAATACCCGAGCACGTTCAGCCGCCGCTTAAGCTTTGTGACATCCCCTCCGGCGTCGGTATAGTACAGGTCCGTAATTTCGTGATTTACGCTGTTATTGATATATTCATCGAAAGACAGCGCATCGGCGGAAAACAGTGCGTTTAGCGTGTTCTCATCCAACTCGCCTGTCACAAACAGCCTGTTCGCGCGCTGGAAGTTCTTTATTGCGAATTCGGGGACCTCTTCCGCCGCATCAAACAAATAACCAAGGTCACTCAGCCTTTCCGAAACGAAAAGGCCGGTGTCCTCGGCTATCGCGCACAAAAAACAAATTGTCAGAAGTATGAGCAAAAACCTGCGCATTTACTTGATAATATCGGAATACAGATCTATATCGTACTCGCCCTGAGCGTAAAGGCGTTTGAAACTGTCGACCACGACCGGCTTGTCTTCTTTGTATGTTACACCGAACCACTTGTCGTCCGTTGGCAGCACGTCCACTTTTTCGCCCCGCTTGATAAGCCCGTCAACTATAGTGGGCAGCAGATACTCGTCTTTGAGGGGATTATTCATATTCTTCAGGAATTCCGGGAAACCCTTGTCCAGTTCGTCGATGAAGGAAGCGGGCAGGCACCAGAAATTCATGCTGGCCAGCGAATGGATGTCGATCTCTCTTTCCCCTGCCATGGCTTTGTCTCCGGCTTTGACTATATCCTTGGTTTCGTCTATGCCGATAAGCGCGCCGGAATCGTTCAGCCTGCATATGCCGCGGGTGACGCCGCCGTTGTCGGACAGCGTGTTTCCGAGTATGTAGCCGATCATGGCGTATGTGCCCTTTTCCAGCTGTCCGGCCGCCTTTTTAAAGCCGTTCTTGCCGTAATAATCGTCCGCGTTGATAACGGCGAAGGGTTCGTTTATTATGCCTTTGCATGCCAATACCGCCTGACCGGTGCCCCAGGGTTTGGTCCTGCCTTCGGGAACAGGGCACGGAACGTTCTCTATTTCCTGAAAAGCGTAGGCTGTCTCCACATTCAGTGAATCGCACAGTTTGCGTATCCTGCCGCCGATCATTTCCTCAAAGTCATCCTGTATGCTTTTGCGGATTATAAATACTATTTTATTGAATCCCGCCTTGATAGCGTCGTGGATCGAGTAGTCGATTATTATCTCCCCTCCGGGTCCCACGGGTTCCAACTGTTTGATGCCGCCTCCGAAACGGGAACCGATGCCGGCAGCGAGGATTGCGAGCGTCTTTTTCATACATCCAACCTCCGTTAATACTGTCTATTATTTTATCATCATGGTATTACAAAGTCAAATATCTATTCCGCGGCGTCGCGCTCGGTGAGCGTCAGTATAAACACGCTGACTAGCACGATGACGCCTCCGATGATGCCCTTTCCCGTCATCGCCTCGCCCAGTATCAGCCAGCCGCCGACCGCTGCAGCCAGAGGGTTAAGGTTCAGAAACACCGCATGGCCAAGGCTCGACATTTTGGAAATGGAATAGTTGTTAAGCACATATGCCACAGCCGAGCATAAAAACCCGAGGAACAGAGCAGACCACATCCAGGCCTCAGCCGGAATGGCACGCAGATCCACTTTTTCGGTAAAATACATCGGAGCAAGCGTGATCAGGGAGATGATTCCCTGCCACAGTGTCACCGTCATCAGCGTATATTTTTTCAGCAAAACCTGGCTGATCTCGATATATGCGACCCAGCAAACGCAGGCGCTCAGCATGAACAGCGCGCCCTGTACGCTGTCGCCGCTGCTGTCGGATGCCACCACGAGATACACGCCCACAAGCGAAACAGCCATGCTCAGGTAACATATGACAGACGGACGCTTCCGCTTGAAGAAGATCGAGTACAGTAGCGTCATTACAGGTATCGTAACGATGAACAGCGCAGCCGTGGAGGCGCTTAAACGCTTTACTCCCTCCAGCTCGAAAAAGAAGTATACCGTAACGCCCGTAAGAGCGCTTGCTATCATGGGAAGTATATCTTTTCTGTCCACTTTCAGCTTTTCCTTTTTGACCAGTGCCACAGGGAGCAGCGCCAAAGTGCACACCACGAATCTTACCGTAACAAGAGTAAAGGGCTGAAATCCGAGCTCCATCGACCTTTTTGAGCCTATGAAAGAAAGCCCCCAAAGCACGTTGGTCACGATGGCTGCGACGCAGGCAAGTATAAAGACGGTTTTATCCCTTTTCCCCATGTTTTACAGTTCGATCCTCGCGCAAGTACCAATTCCCATATCGAAGCATATGCAGTCGTCTTCGACGATGAATTCCATCTCTTTCCCGTCCACATACACATGTTTCGGCTTGGAACCCGTAAGGGCTTTGACGGAATACTTCCTGTCAGTCCTCATGCCGTCAAAAGTCCCCTCACGTTTTGAAACGTACAGTTCTGCGGCATTATTATCTCTGACCACGCGCATGCTCGTGCATGCGATCTCACCGGACAGGTATTTAAGATCGAGTCCGGCGTCTTCATAGAAACGGTATTCCCTGTCCACATCGCTCACAGCGTAAACTTCCAGCGTCAGTCTCTCGTCGTCGACGCAGTCGGTGTACTGTTTTTCGGCCTGTGTCGGAATGACGGAGCCGTTTCTAACGAAAAGCACACCGCCTCTGTCTTCCGGGAACACTGCAGGCAGCTCTTTGCCTCCCTCATACGCTTTCCCGGTCCACGCGTCTATCCAGACTTCACCTTCGGGCAGTATTATGCTGTCGCTGAACGCGCCCACAAGATAGCTGTCGCCGAACATGAACTGCGTGACGGTGTTCTGAAGCGCTTTGTCATTAAACTCCAGCGGCATGGCTCTGACTACGGGCGTGCCGTTTAAGTGAGTGCTGATCGCAGCGGAGTATACGTAAGGCAGTATATGATAGCGGTAACGGTCATAGAAAGTGAACACTTTTTCGTTATGGTCTCCCGCCCACCAGGGATGGGAATACCCGCTCCAGCTGTCCAGCTCGCACCATGCGGTAAAGAAGCAATAGTGTATCGTGTGAGGCTGGAAAATATCCATGTCGCAGGTTATGTTGCTTACGCCGGAAAGTCCGCTGTTCAGTATCCACACAAGGGTCTTTATGCCGCCGCCGCTGTCTCCCGTGGTGCAGGCAGAGTATTTCTGAATGGACGTATATCCTCCGCTTATGTGATGCATGGGGCGCAGATGCGTGTATTCGCTCATGCCCTCATACATTTCCTTGCCGTACAGAGTGGTCTGCAAGGAATGCATTTCCGCTTCGCTGCGGCCGTTGGCGTATATGCGGGTCTCGTCGGCGGTATCTATAAGCTTGCACGGATCCAGCTTGAACGCCCTTGCGCCGTCGCATACGAAGGATTTAAGGTGATTAAACCAGGGCTCGATTCCAAAGTCTTCGGCGTTGCCGGCCCGGTTCTCCTGGTTGGCCGTAAAATCGTATTTGCAGCACAGCCACAGTTCCAGTTTAAAACCGTAGCGCTTGAGCGCGGACAAAAACGTGCGCTTCGGAGGCACGAGATCCTCGAAGTTGTCCGGCGTCTTGCGCATCCAGTCGCAGATATAGAATCTGTCGGTGTTCCAGCGTTTTTCCGTGGAAAAATCATATCTTTTTGCCATCCAGCCGGGTTCAAGGGAAAAAGAATCGCAGGGCAGCTTCTTTTCCCTGAATGTGGACGCGTTCCTCATGACCTCGAACTGGTCCGCGTTGTACTGGTCGATGAACATGAGCCCGTACGCCCATTTGGGCAGTACCATGCATCTGCCCGTCACATAAGTAAATCTCTCCAGCAGCGCCTTCAGAGTGTCGCCATAATATATGAAAAAGTCGATCTCACCGTCGGGCAGCAGCCAGGTCACGCGTTTCTCGTCGTTCTCGCCCACGTCCACCGCATGCCAGAAAGTCGTGTTGATGCTGATCGCGTAGCCTGCTTTGGTCATAATAAAGGGCACGACTAACTCATGCTTCGTGTATATGACTTTCTGCAGATATGTTTTTCCGTTAAGTATCAGCCTGTCGACATTGCTTTCGCCCAGACCGTAGAATATTTCGCCATCGGTCGACAGGCTTATCGTCTTGGGAGCTTTGAAGAAATCGGTGAACACCTGCTCCTGTTTATCTTCGTCGCCTATGATCTGCTTGCGCTCCGGCCGGAAGGAAGCTGTTTTTTCCATGAAACGGTCGAACACCGGCTTCTCGACGTCGAAACCAAAAGCTATCTTTCTGCGGCAGGCAGGGGTTTCCAGGATGATCCCGTTTCCGTCTGCACTGACTTTCAAAAAGCCGGAGCTGACTGTGCCTTCTTCAGCCTCGCCGCCTTCGTAGGTGCTTGGCTGGAGCACCGAATACCTTTCCATCAGAGTCTCATGGAAATCCTTGCTTATCCTGACACGAATGACGTTTTCCGCCCATGCTGATATTTTCAGCGTGTTTCCGGGCATTTCAAGCTGCAGCTCTTTCACTTTTTCTTCCTCCGTATGCAAGATCCTGGTTAACAAACATTATATTACCGGACCGGCTTTTTTTCAAGCTTTGTAAGCATTATGCATTCTTTATTAAAAACTTACGCATATCTTAATATCTTATACACACAAAAATGCTAAACTACTCACACCTTTTTAAGGAGAGAAGCCTATGAACTTCTTAAAACGAATCAAAGACAGATATCTTGGCGACAAGGCGTTCTATTCCGCCGTACTGGCGCTTTTCATACCGATTGTTATACAGAACGGTATATCCAGCTTTGTGAACCTGCTGGACAACCTCATGGTCGGCTCCGTGGGTGAAGCCCAGATGAACGGCGTGTCGATCTCCAACCAGCTGTTCTTCGTTTTCAACCTGTGTATTTTCGGCGGCATGAGCGGCGCGGGCATATTCGCCGCCCAGTTCTTCGGCGCCAAAGACGAAAAAGGCGTCAAGGACTGTTTCAGGTTCATGCTGATAGTCGGACTGGTCATCTGCGTTGCGGGTGCTTTCGTGATCGGCGTTTTCGGGTCCGATCTGCTCGACAAGTTCATAAACCCCGATCTCGGCGGGACCGAAGAAACGATCGCTCTGGAGCTGGAAAAGGCGAAGGACACCAAGATCGCGGGGCTGGAATACATTGCCATCATTCTGCTCGGGCTTGCGCCTTTCGCGCTTACAAACGCCTACGCCTCCACTCTCAGAGTGGCCGGCGAGACAAAGCTGCCCATGTACGCCGGCGTCGCAGGCGTGGTCACCAACCTTGCGCTCAACTGGCTGCTGATCTTCGACCATCTCGGACACAAGGGTCTTGGCGTACAGGGCGCCGCCATCGCCACGGTCATAAGCCGCTACGTGGAGCTTGGCATAATACTGGTCGTCACATACCGCCGTCTTCACATATACGGGAGATACTCTTTCCTTAAAGACGCGTACAGACACTTCCATATCCCCGCCAAGCTGTTTAAGGACATATTCATTCGCAGCATCCCCCTGCTGGCCAACGAACTGTTGTGGTCCGTCGGCATGACGATGCTCACGTGGCACTATTCGTTAAGGGGGCTCACGGTCATAAACGCCATGACTATCACCAGCACCATATCCAACCTGTTCAATGTGCTGGTATTCTCCATGGGCACGGCGGTCAGCGTTATGGTGGGCAAAAGCCTGGGAGGCAACGACATGGAAGCCGCCAAGTCCAATGCGAGAAAGATCATAGTATTCTGCGAAATGATCTGCGTAGTCACCTGCGCGCTGCTTATAATCCTTTCGAACACGCTGCCGCTTGCTTATACAAAGAGCTCGGCTGATGCCAAAAAACTCGCTTCAAGCCTGCTGCGCTGCACCGCGCTGGTCATGCCGCTCAACGCTTTCACCCACTGCACGTATTTTACCCTGAGAGCCGGAGGAAAGACGTTCATCACTTTCCTGTTCGACAGCGTCTATACATGGGTGCTGCCCGTGCCCTGCAGCCTGCTTCTGGTCAGATACACTTCTCTCAATATAGTAACTATTTTCGAACTGGTGCACCTTCTTGAGATCGTCAAGGTCACCGTAGGATACATACTGCTTAAAAACGGCATATGGATAAACAACATCGTAGCAGACGAGGAGGCGTAACGCCTCCTTATTTGCAGAATTAATCTAATGCTTACATTTGATGAATGGACATTTTATTACTGATATCGGATAATATTGCTAATACTTCTGGGAGGCGTTTCAATTGAAGAAACTGCTTAAGTATATTCGTCCGTACCTGTTCTGGACGTTGATAAGCCCGGCTTTCATGCTGCTGGAAGTGTTTATGGACCTGCTCCAGCCCATGCTTATGAGCAAGATCATCGACGTCGGCGTCGCAAACGGCGACAACCCTTATATAGTCAGGATGTGCATACTCATGTGTACCGTTGCGATCCTGGGCGTTGTCGGCGGCATCGGAAACATGATCTTCTCAACAAAAGCCGGTTACGGTTTTGCAAAGGACTTAAGAAGCGACGTGTACCGCAAGATACAATCCTTCTCCTTCGCCGATATCGACAAGTTCAAAACCGGTTCTCTGGTGACCAGAACGACCAACGATATCACCCAGATACAGAACGCGTTCGTCACCTGCATCCGCATGCTCATCCGCGCGCCTTTCCTGTTTATCGGCGGCGTGGTCATGGTCTGCGTCATCAGCCCCAGGCTGTCTTTGGTGGTACTCGCCGCAATCCCTCTGCTTGCGGTGCTTATAGTGTTTCTGCTGAAAAAGGGCTCTCCCCTCTTTATGAGCATGCAGCAGAAGATGGACCGGGTCAACACCGTTATGCAGGAAAACCTGGCCGGTATAAGGGTCATAAAGGCCTTTGCCCGCAGTGACTACGAAAAGCAAAAGTTCAAGGCTGCGAACGACGACCTGTGCAATTCATCAATGCGCGCCATGCGTATGCTCTCGCTGTCGTTCCCGCTTATCAGCATCATTATGAACGTCACCATGCTGCTTATGTACTTTTTCGGCGGCAGGATGGTGTTTTCCGGTCTGCTTGAGCCCGGACAGATCATGGCGTTTTCAAACTACGTCATCCAGATCCTGTCTTCGCTCACCATGTCCAGCTTCATGCTCATATTCCTTTCCCGGGCCAGCGTTTCCATTAAACGCGTAAACGAAGTGCTCGATACCGTAAGCGATATTGTCGACGGAGCGGATACTGAAGCTAAGGTCAGCCGCGGAGAAGTGGAATTCAAAGACGTCTCTTTCCGCTACCCCGGCGCAAGCGGCGAACCAGTGCTTAAGCATATCAGCTTTACTGCGCTTCCCGGTGAGACAGTCGCCATACTGGGCGCCACAGGCTCCGGCAAGTCTACTTTGGTCAACCTTATTCCCCGCCTTTATGACGTAAGCGAAGGCGAGATCCTTGTTGACGGCGTTAACGTTAAAGACTATGTGCTTCCTAAGCTCCGCGGATCCATAGGCGTTGCGCTTCAGGAAAGCGTGCTGTTTACCGGTACGATAAACGAAAACCTGCACTGGGGCGACGACGATGCCTCTGATGAAGTAATACAGCAGGCTGCAGATATCGCCCAGGCTGACGCATTCGTATCGAAACTCGAAGAAAAATACGAGACTGTGCTGGGTCAAAGAGGCGTAAACCTTTCCGGCGGTCAGAAGCAAAGGCTGTGCATAGCAAGGGCGCTGGTCAAGCATCCGAAGATCCTTATACTGGACGATTCCACTTCCGCCGTTGACCTGTCCACGGAAGCAAAGATCCAAAGCGGGCTCAGGGAAGTTTTCGGCGGCATGACCGTATTCATCATCGCCCAGCGCATCTCATCCGTTATGGACGCGGACAAGATACTTCTTATCGACAACGGTGAAATAATCGACAGCGGAAAACATGAAGAGCTTAAACGCAGATGCTCGGTGTACCGCGAGATCGTCGTAAGCCAGTTGGGAGAGGAGGCGGCCAGGTAATGTCAGAGAATATAAAGAAACCGGTAACCACCGAGAAAAAGCGCCGTTTTGCTCCCGCTCAGGGCGGTTTCCCCGGCAGAGGTCCCGGACGCGGCATGATGGGAAAAGAAAAGCCCAAGATTAAGAACGCGAAAGGTACCATCGCGCGGCTGCTCAAATACCTGCTCGGCGTCAAATGGGAGCTTATATTCGCACTGGTGGCGCTGCTGCTGGCGACTGCGACCTCGCTCATCACCCCCACCATTTCGGGCAATATCATAGATATCCTGAAGCAGGGTTTCAATACCGATCCCGTCAAAACGATAGCCGCCACGTTCGGTATCGGCTTTGTTTCAAGCGCAATGCTTGAACGCGCCCGCGGTCTCAAACTCAAGGGACAAATGCTAAACCTTGTAATGCAGAGCGGCATATTCACCATAGTGTCCGCGATCGTGCTGTCCAGCATGGAAACAGACAACACGCAGTTGCTTAATGAGGACGCATCCCTCACATATGCCCAGCAGCTCGGCATCCAGCTGCTGTCTTTGGGAGGGCTTTTCCTGATAAGCAGTTTATGCTCCCTTGCCCAGCAGCTGCTACTGGTGCGCGTTTCGCAGCATACCGTGCACACCATAAGGACCGACCTGTTCGACAAACTGCAGGCGCTGTCTTTAAGGTATTTCGACTCGGCTCCTCACGGAGAGCTTATGAGCCGCCTGACCAACGACGTGGACAACGTGAGCAACATGCTGTCCAACACCATCACACAGATCCTTTCCTCCATCATAACGCTCGTCATGTGCCTGTACATGATGATAAAGCTTTCCCCCGTGCTCACACTTGTCAGCTTTATCACGATACCCATGTCGGTACTTATCATGCGCACCATTACAAAGCGTACGGGCAAATACTTTAAGCGCCAGCAGGAATGCCTCGGTGAACTTAACGGTATCGTGGAAGAGACTGTCAGCGGTTCCAGAGTCGTAAAAGTGTTCTGCCGCGAAAAGAACGTAGAGGCTGATTTTGACGAAGCCAACGAAGAACTGGTGGAAGCAGGCGTCAAGGCAAACATTTTTTCCAGCATCATGGGACCTTTAATGAACGTTGTGCACAATATCGCGTTCGCGCTCATGAGCGGCATCGGCGGCTATCTGGTCGTTACGGGACACGTAGCCTCCATAGGGCGCATACAGAGCTTTTTGCAGTATCAGAGGCAGTTTTCAAATCCCTTCAACCAGATAGCCAACCAGATCACCACTATACAGTCTGCGCTTGCCGGTGCCGAGCGCGTGTTTGAGGTGATGGATCAGCCTCCCGAGCCCGCCGACGTTCAGAACGCGGACAGTTTCGCTTCCCCGAGGGGAAAGGTCGAGTTCAAAAACGTAACCTTCGGCTACAATCCCGAAGTCCCTATCCTTAAGCATCTTACCTTTACAGCGCAGCCCGGTCAGACCATAGCCTTGGTAGGTCCTACAGGCGCGGGCAAGACCACTGTTGTAAACCTTCTCATGCGCTTTTACGACATAGATGAAGGCGAACTGCTGCTGGATGATGTGGATATAAAGAATATCCAGCGCGAGAGCCTGCGCACACATATGGGCATGGTCCTTCAGGACGTCTATCTGTTCGCGGGAACGGTCAGGGACAACATCGTATACGGCAAACTTGACGCTACCGAAGAAGAGATACTTTCGGCGATCCGCACCGCGGACTGCGAAGAGTTTATCGAAAGGCTTCCCAACGGTCTTGATACCGAACTCACCGAAAGCGGTTCCAACATCTCTCAGGGCCAGCGGCAGCTGCTCTCCATCGCAAGGGCGGTGCTTGCCGATCCCGCCGTGCTGATACTTGACGAAGCGACGTCTTCCGTCGATACCAGGACCGAGATGCGCATACAGCAGGCTATGCTGAAACTGATGAAAGGCCGTACAAGCTTCGTTATCGCTCACAGGCTTTCCACTATCAGGAATGCCGATCAGATCCTTGTGCTTGACCACGGTGAGATCATTGAACGTGGCACGCACGAAGAACTGCTGGCAAAACAGGGCTTCTATGCGAACCTGTTAAACAGTCAGTACAAATCAGGCGTATTGGAAGAAGACGACACCTGATCCTTGCGATATATCGAAAGCCCCTTCGTAAAACCGTAAGGGGCTTTTTGTTATCGGTTCGATTATTCGTCCTTGTCGTCGTTTTTCCACATAAACAAGCCGGAACCGTTGCCCTGGTTATCTTCGTTTTCGGTTTGTTCTTCGTTCTTTTTGAACAGTTTCCCCAGCAGCTCGTCTATGTCCTCGTCATCGGGTTCGGCTTCATCTTCGCCGTTTTCGTCGTCTTCTTCGTCACCGTAAAGCTTGTCGTATTCCGCCTCTTCGTCGTGCATAAGCTCGAGCTCGGAAAGATCCTCGTCTATGCGCGTAACGTACTCATTCAATTCGTCATAATCTTTCCTGAGCTGCTTTAATTCTCCGCACACCGCATTTAAGGCATTTAACGCTGCTTTCAGCGCGGTCTTGAGCGAAGCGGCATCTTCGGACGCCTCGGTAAGACCCTGAGCGACTCCCAAAAGCCTGTTGATCTCTTCCATTGTGCGCTCCTTTCCGGACACAAAGCAAGGCGGAAACGCAGCGCGTCTCCGCCCGGAATGGTGTCAGCTCAAACCCTGCTCAGATATTCTCCGACGCGGGTATCGATCTTTATGACGTCGCCTATCTCGATGAACAGAGGCACCTGCAGAGTGTAGCCGGTCTCTACGGTGGCGGGCTTGGTGGTGTTGGAAGCGGTATCACCCTTGAAGCCGGGCTCGGTGTGGGTAACTGCCAGTTCCACGAAAGTGGGAGCCTCAACGGAGAACGCAGCGCCCTTGTAGAAGCGGACGGTAGCGTTGGTGTTGGGCTTCATAAACACTATGGCGTCTTCCACCTGGTCTTTGGTAAGACCGATCTGCTCGTAGGTCTCGCCATCCATGAAGTAGTACAGATCTCCGTCGTCGTACAGGTACTCCATTTCCTTGGTCTCGATGATGGCCTTGGGCATTTTATCGGTGGGGTTGAAGGTACGCTCGAGCACTGCGCCGGTGATTATGTTCTTGATCTTGGTGCGCACGAACGCGGCACCCTTGCCGGGCTTGACGTGCTGGAAATCGACGATCGTCCAGATGCCGCCGTCCCATTCAACTGTAATGCCTTTTTTGAAGTCGCCTGCTGTTACCATTGGAGTTCCTCCTTAAAATATGGGGTAAGTATATGTTCAAACAACAATGAGCTGCTTTGAAACCGTGAATGGATCTTCATATCCGTTTTCCGTAACGAAAACGGTGTCTTCTATGCGGCAGCCGCCAAGACCCTTGATATACACACCGGGTTCGATGGTAATGACGTGTCCGGGCTCAAGGACCGCTTCGGAACGGTAGCTGACGTTGGGGGTTTCGTGTATGTACAGACCTACACCGTGACCCAAGGAGTGTCCGAAAGCGCCGGGATACAGTTTTTCGAGATAATCCCTTGCGATACGGTCAAGTTCTTTCGCATTTATGCCGGGCTTGACCTCTTTGAGCGCGCTCATATGGGCGGTATACACCGCTTCGTAAATATCGCTTAGCTCTTTGGATATCTGTCCCATCGCGATCGTTCTGGTGATATCCGCGCAGTATCCGCCCGTTTTTGCACCGAAGTCGAAAGTGATGAGCTCGCCTTCGCGCAGGGGCTTGTCGCTGGGAACGGCGTGCGGAAGGGACCCGTTTACGCCGCTGGCGACTATCGTGTCAAACGCCAGGCCTTCGCTTCCCCTTAAGCGCATCTCGTGCTCCAGAAGCGCGCAGGCGTACTTTTCAGTCATGCCGGGCTTCAGCTGCTTAAGAAGCGCTTCAAACGCTTCACAGGATATCCTAGCCGCTTCCTTAAGGCACCTGATCTCCGTTTCGTCTTTGACCATGCGCATCTTAGGCACATAGTCTTCGATCTTGGTAAGCTCAACGCCTGGGAGTGCTTCCTTAAGCGCGTTGTACTGATCCACGGTCAGTATGTTGGTCTCGACCGCAAGCGTTTTTGCGCCGATCCTGTCCATGTACTCTTTCAGGATGGCAAGCTTGCTCCGATCGCGTGTGGTCTCTTCAAGTTTGCACTCGGGAGCCTGACGTTCGCACTGCTCAACATACCTGAAATCTGTGATAATGACGGCTTCGTCCTCCGTGACCAGCAGCGAACCTTCACCGGTATACCCGGTCAGGTAATATATGTTTTTGCTGTCGTCAAACAGCGAACAGCCTGATATGCCTTTTGTCCTGAGCTTGTCGATCCTGTACATAACAGCCTCCAATACGAGCTACACCAATATTATTATATCATATATGTGTTTGATTGAAAAGGAGTAAACGCAAATTTACATTAATTTTCGTTTTGCTGTTGTGTTTTTTACCTTGTTGTGTTAGAATCTAAGCCAGTTATTTGATTTGGAGGAAAAGTATCATGGCAGATCTTAAAGCCATTTCTCAGGCTGTTATGGATGGCCGCAAGAAAGTGGTCGAACAGCTTGTAAACGAAGCGCTGGCTGAAGGCATTCCCGCCTCCGAAGTGCTTAACGACGGCCTTGTGGTCGGCATGACCGAACTGGGCGAGCTTTTCAAAAACGGCGAAGTCTACGTGCCCGAAGTCCTGGTCGCAGCCCGCGCCATGAAAGCCGGCACAGCAATTCTTAAGCCCCTGCTCCAGGCTGACAACGTACAGTCCCTTGGCACCGTCGCGATCGGCACCGTGGAAGGCGACCTGCATGACATTGGCAAGAACCTGGTCGGCATGATGCTTGAAGGCGTCGGCTTTACCGTTATGGATCTGGGTGAAAATGTTTCTCCCGACAGTTTCGTCAACGCCGTCAGGGAAGGCGCCGATATTATCGGCATGAGCGCCCTGCTCACCACCACGATGCCCATGATGGCCACCACCATCAAAGCTCTGGAAGATGCCGGCTTACGCGATAAGGTCAAGGTCATGATCGGCGGTGCTCCCGTAACTCAGGATTATGCCGACCAGATCGGCGCGGACGGTTACTCCGCTGACGCTGCCTCTGCCGCAGAGCTTGCGAAGCGCCTCATCGCTTGCTGATCCGATACAATTGATTAAACAACAGAACGGGCGATCAAATCGCCCGTTCTGTTTTATTCAAGATCTCCGAATCTCTCAAAACCGAGGTTTATCACCCTGTCGACTTCGTCCGGTCTTGTCTCCGGGTATGGGAACAGCCTGTAAAGCTGTACATACGCCATTTTGTACTCCGGATAGTTTTTCACGCACGCCAGCAACGCGTTCACTTCGCGCGAAATATCGCCCGTATACGAATACGCCGCAGCCAGTTTGTAAGTCCCCTCAAGGCTCAGCTGTTTTCTGATGGAAGTGTAATAACATTCCACAGCCCTGGTGTAATTGTTTTCGGCCATGTAATCGTCACCCAGCAGCAGATAGCCCCGCCATGAACCCGCTCCGAGTTTCGCGAATGAACGCTGACCCGAATCCGTAAGCGTTCCCCACATCGCTACAGTGATCACTGTGAATAAAAGCAGGATAACAGCCACGGTGGTGCGTATATGCTTCAGGCTGAACAGGCTGTCGACCATTCTTCTTGACCTGCTCCTGACCGACGCCTTGACACGGCGGACATTCCCAGGTTTTTTCCCACCGTAAGACGGCCTGCCGTTTACGCTCTGAGGCCTTCGCGCAGCGGTCGACTTTGCGGGTCTTGCGTTGTTTTTGCGCGCGACCGTCGTCGAACGGGATGATGACGCCGTGTTTCGTGCGGATGCGGTTTTGTAAGCTTTTATCCGTGGTCCGGCTTCGTTCCGGGTCGCTTTGCCCGAGATGGGTCTTTTTACCGCTTGTTTTTTCTTGGGCTTCTCTTTCTTAGCCTTTATCCATCGTATAATGCGTTTATAGCCCGCTTTTAAGCCTTCGTATACGCCGATACTTAGATTCTTTATAGTTTGCCAGAGTATCAGACAGACCGAACACAGTTTGAGCCAGAATGCGCCGGCGCCTTTGCGAAGCCGCGAAAGCAGTTCTTGCTGCGCCTGCCTTTTCCTGCGGTTTGCCTGCTTTTTCAGCTTCAGCAGCTCGCTCAGCTGTTTTGCGGAAACGAGGCGCGTGGAACAGACCGGGCATTTTTTCTCGCCCGTTTTCGCCTTCCTGCCGCATTTGACACAATACACCGTCGGTCTCCCCTGCTTTTATGCGCCGCCCTTCAGGGCTTCGTAATACTCGTCACCGGCAAATTCCCTGTCAGGGCACTCGCCTCCCAGCTTCTCTATGGCGTTTCTGAGTTCCAGATAATCAAGGTAGTTGATCTCTCTGTTCACAGCCGCTTCGGTAAGCGCGTCAAGCGCGCGGTCGTCTCCCTGTTTTGCCAGCAGGGACGCGTACAACGCAGTCTTTTCCGTCTCCTGTTCGAACGCGGTCATCAGCGCATTGTACACCCTTTCATCCGCGCTTTCGCCCGCGAGCAGATCAAGATACGCTTCCCTTGCGTTTTCGTTCACCTCGTCAAGCCTGTCGATAAGCTTATCCATACAATCGGATACGCGCGGGCGCAGCAGCTCCGAAGCCGCATCGGCGATCTCGTCGTCTTCCTCCCGTGAATCGATCAGCCTTAAGCACAGGTTTATCGTTTCCTCGCCGGTTTCGATCTCTTTTAGCAGGTTTATCGCCAGCATGCGCACGGAAGGACTGTAATTTTCATGAGACGCGGTGTAGATCAACGGCTTAAGGCTTTCATCGCCCAGATCGCTTATCCTGTCAAGCAGCTGATCCGGAACGGGGACCTCGTTCTCTTCGTACAGCCGCATCCACTTGACCAACTCCGATGCGTTGTCAAACTGCGCGAAATATGTTCCGGGCGTGGCTCCGGCAAGAAACGCCGCGGGAGCGTTCAGCCACTTCACATACACTTCCGGCATGGCGTCTTCCATTTGCTCGTAGGTTTTGAATTTGCCTTTATTAAGCGCTATCCACTTGTCAAGATACGCTTTAAAGTTCGCGTCAAAATCCAGTATCTCGTACATCGTTTTCTCCTTAAGCCAGGGTATTCTTTGCCAGTTTCATGGCTCTTGCGACGCTCCTGCCCGGAGCTTCAAAGTATTTCATTATACGTTTTAACGGGATGTTCGGCTGCAATCTCTCGCAATACAGCGCTGTTATCGTCGCCTGCGCGGCGTCGGTATGGAACATGCACATCTTGCGCAGACAATCGTTCTGCATGAAAACACGTATTATCTGCGCAAGTTCAGCCTCAATGAAGCCGCCTGCCGTATCCCTCAGGTAATCGCATATCCCGCCTATAAAACTGCCCTGCCAAACCAGCCTTTCGAGCGAATATGCGGTTAGTCCGGGCAGCGCGCTGAATCCGAGGAACATGTATTTGAGCGCGTAGGGATTCGACGCGCCGACTGCTGAAACGGGATATCCCGGACACGCGAGGTCGCTTCTCAAGGGAATGATGTACTTAAGTCTCCTGAGCCTTTCGTCCGCATCGGACGCAAGTATGCGTTCGATGGCTTCTTTGTGCCGCGCATACGATCCGCTGTGGCAGACATCGAATACCAACCTTTTCTCCGAAGATGTCAGCCTTCTGTTTTCAGCTTCAGCTTCTCCTATAACAGTTTTCAGCCTTCGCTCTATTGCGCTTTCGCTTTCCTCCGGAAGCTTCGTTTCAAAGAGAGAAAGCTTGCCTGATACATCGCCTTTTTTCGCCCAGGCGATAAGCTCGGCTACCTCTATGTCGTCCGGATCGGCTTCAAGTATCTTTTGCCATCCTTCGGTGACATTCTCGGTTTTCTGCCCGCTTCTGAGTGCGGAAACGCTCATCGCGTGCAGAAGCGCTCTTTCGGGTTTATATGCCGTGATCAGTTTAAGAAAGCTGTATACCGTGTCCGGTTTAGCATATCTGTCCAGATATGTCAAAAGCTCAAATTCTCTTATCGGAGATATGTTAGGTTTGCCGAGTTCCTGAAGCAGATTATTCCGGTTTTTCAGATAGGTACGCGCGTCGAGGCGCGCGCTGTACCTGGCTGAAGCGGGTCGTAAACACTTATAGTAATGATCCGCGAGCCTGCGCAGCGCGGTTTCTCCGCCCCGTGTCAGCGGAAGCAGATCCAGAATCCTTTGCGCATCTCTCATTCGTCTCTGAGCGCACAGGCTGAACCCGATCGCGCACAGGCACTCCGGTTCCAGGCAGTTTCTGAGCATAGCCTCGGTGATATACTTTCCCGCAAGACCCGTATAACCCATACGCGATGCGGCGATAGATGCCATCAAAAGCGCTTCAGCCGAATCGATGCCGTTCTCGAACGCTTTGCGGTACAGCTTCAAGGCATCGAACAACGCGCCCTTTCTGTCATTTTCGAGCGCACGCCTCAGATAGTATTCCGCTGTTCGCTTTATCTCAACTACTTCTTTGCTCATCGGCGCTGTATTTGAGTTTATCTATCATCCGCGTAAGCTCTTCTTCGGAGAATATGCGCTTAGTATTGCAGAAGTTGCAGTGCATCTCTGCCCCGTGTCTTTCGTTAAGCAGTTCTGTCAGTTCCTTGACGCCCAAAAGCATCAGCGCTTTCTCCATCCGTTCTCTGGAGCAGTCGCAACGGTACCTTACGGGTATTTTGTCCAGAACTTCGGGCTCCAAATGGGAAAGCAGCTGCTCGAGCGTGCCGTCGAGCCCGTCGGCAAGCAGGCTCTTTGATATATCCATGAACATGCCTGCGCTGTTTTCTATGGATGCGATCGCCGCAGATGAGGCTCCGGGCAGCATCTGTATGACCAGAGCTCCGGCGCTCAAAACCCTGCCGGCAACCAGCACGCCGACGCTCACAAGGGACGGCGTCTGTTCGGATGAGGTAAAATACAGTGCGAAATCCTCGCCTATTTCACCGCTGACCAGCGGCGTCTGCCCCAAATACGGTTCCCTGAGATTAAGGTCTTTGATGACGGTAAGTGTGCCTTCCTTGCCGACATAAGCCCCCACGTCCAGCTTTTCGCCGCGCCTTGGCACTTCCTCAAAGGGATGTGCAACAAAGCCCTTCACGCTGGCGTCGCTTTTGCCTACGGTCATGATCAGCCCGCCCGGTCCCTTACCGTCTATCCTGCAGGTGACGCTTTCCTTTTCGCCTTTGAGCATCGTGCCCATTATTGAAGTGACGGAAAGCGTTCTCCCGAGCGCGGCGGTAGCGGTCTTGGACAGAGAATGGATCCGCCTTGCCTGTTCCACCATTTGTGTGGACTCAAGCAGAAACGCCCGCGCCTCTCCGCCCAGCAGCGTGAGCCTGTACATATTGTCGAGTCTAAGATAGTCTTTTTGCATTTCAGCCCCGTATTACGGCCTTGAGCAGGCGACAAATACTCTGTCGCCGCCAAAGCCCTTGATATCATTTTCAGTTATCGATATATCGGTGAAACCCGCCTGTTCAAGCAGGCTTTTAATTTCGTCCGGTTCCCACATTCTTTGGATATGGGTCTCCTCAAGGCGTTCGTAAAGCCCGTTATCGCGTTTCAGGAACATAGTCAGTTCCATTCTTACGGCATCGGATTCCCGGGCGCAGAACATGATATATGCGGCTTCTTCCATTTCTTCAGCGAACAGCCCCGTCTGAGCAAGCTCCGTAAGTTTGTTTCTTGATGAAAAGTCGAAGGCAAACGCGCCGCCCGGTTTAATCGAATCAAAGGCGCGGGCAAAAAACGCGGCCACGCCTTTTTCGGTCCTCAGATAATTCACCCCGTCGCACGCGCAGATGACCGCGTCGACCCTGTGGGCAAGTTTCAGTTCCCGCAGATCCTGCTTAAGCAGTTTCGGAACAAAACCGGCTGCCATCGCCTTTGCCTGGGCTTGCCTGAGCATGCCGTCGGATATGTCGATGCCGATCACGTCATAGCCGCGTTTTGCAAGCTCCGTTAGCACGCTGCCCGTTCCGCAGCCGGCATCGCATATCTCGTTTATGTTCTGAGCCTTGGACTTCAGCACATCCAGATACTTATCCGCCCAGAGCCGATAGTCAAAATCCTCGGTCAGAAGATCGTATATCCGCGACAGGGAATCGTATGTCACTTTGTCTTATGCTCCCAGAAACGATCGGGTTTCTCCTCCGTCTGAGGCTCCTCTTCCGTTTCAGTGTCTTCTTCGGCTTTGTACAGACCCTTTCCGACTTCTGCCCCTTCGATCCTGGGGTTCAGGTACCTGTCAAAGCAGCTGTTGGCGAAAGAAGCCTCGATAAAGCCCTTGAACGCCAGAGCAAACAGCGCGTACAGAAGCAGGAAAACCAGCAGACTGAACGGCATCGGTATGAACATGAGTATCGCCAGGGGCACCGCCACGGAGCCCAGCAGTATCAGAAACGCCCAGGGCAGCCTGGCTAAAGCGATGATAATTGAGTTTTTGAGTATATCCCTGAAGCGCATGTCATACGTGATCAGCATCGGGAACATAAGCTCGTTAGCCATCCACCACAGTGCCAGCAGTATGACCATCATCGCCTGCGGTATATTGAAGAACCAGCTGTTTTCGGCCATTTGTCCGTATGTGACATACGCCACGAAAACCAGCAGGAAGCTTAAACCGTTCAGTATGCCTATACCCAGCGCCTGCTTCCAGTTTTCCTTTATCGCCTGCTTGTAATCCTGCCAGACGAAGGAATGCTCGTCCCGTGCCCAGTTCCTGAGCACGTACATCATGCCCGGCTTGCCCACAGCGCACAGCGCGATAAGCGGGATAAGGATGATCAGGCTCGTCAGTATGTTGCCGTTTAACAGCTGTCTGGCGTAGAGGTTGAATGTACGCACGTTTTCACTGTGCTTGGCTTTGAGGGAGTTAAGAAGCTCCTCGTCATTTGCCTTGGCGAGATTCAGGTTATTCTCGTCTATGAGTGCCTGGATCTCGCTTTCCTCTTTCTGAAGCTGTTCCAGCGTGACCTGTTCGGTGGTGGCTTCGCCGCCCTCTATCACGGTCACCTGGCGCGTTACTTCGCCGCCCGCAAGTATGGTCTGTATGTTGTTCTGTATATCCGCCAGCTTAGCCTGATTCTGCTCCAGATAGGTCTGGGCATTGGTTATCTTGTCATAAGCATCCTCGGCTTCCGTATACTCCTTGTAGGCGTCAAGCATCGCCTGCGGCGCGTTGGTAAGCTTTACGGCGTCTTCTGGCGTAAGGTACAGAATGGCTGAATTCATGGCGATATACAGCCACACGAACAAGGGTATCATCCACAGAAAGTGCAGCAAATTGACACCTACCATGGAACTTAAGCGCACCTTCAGAGTCGTGAAGAACAGCTGTTTGCGGGTGGTGGGCATTTGTTCGACCGTATAGTCGCCCTGTCCCGCCTTGCCGTAAAAATATCTGTCAAATAATCCCATTTAGCCCTCTTTTCTCAAGGCGTCGACCTCAGTTTTAAGCAGTTTGATATATTCGAAATCAGTATTGCAGCACCCGCCCACAAATGTCACGAAATCCAACGCGGGCTTGATCTCGTCCACAAACATCTTCGCGGTGTATGGCGCGGTGACCGTACCGTCGGGCGCGGTGATCGGAAGCCCGGCGTTGGGCTTGAACAGCAGAGGCAGCTCGGTATACTTGGTGAATTCCCTTATGATCGGCACTGCCATATCCGGTCCGAGCGAGCAGTTCATGCCGACTGCGAATGCGCCTGCCTTTTCAAGTTCCCTGCACGCCTGTTCGACGGTGTTGCCCATCATCGTGCGCCCGGTTTTCTCGAAAGTGAGCGCGGCATAGAACGGGATGTTCATGCTTTTGGCGACACGGCAGCCCACCAACAGGCTGTCCAGGTCCAGGAAGGTCTGCAGAAGAATCGCATCCACGCCTCCGTCAACCGCGGCGCCTATCTGCTGGGTGAACATCTCTTCGACTTCGTCTTCTTCAAGATCGCCGTAAGGCTCCATGAACTCCTTGAGCGGGCCGCAGGAACCGATCAGTTTGCGGTCGGTGCCTTTGACGGCTTCCTTCGCGCACTTTACGCCGGCTTTCACCACTTCTTCCACGGTATAGGAAGACGAGTGGCTTACCATCTGAACGTTCGCGCCGAAAGTGTTGGTGAGCAGCACTTCCGCACCCACCTCCACGTAGCGCTTATGCAGCTTGGTCACCAGTTCGGGATGCTCGATATTGTATTTCCAAACAGGTTCGCGTTTGATCCCCGCTTCGTCGGCAAGGTGCCACAGCGTAGTGCCTATAGCGCCGTCCATAAGAATCAGATTTTTCATATTTACCTCCTATATGCCCGCCACGGATATTTTGCCGATATACAAAGTGGGACTGGCTATCGCGCTTGAGCCGGGCATTGTGAATTCCAGGTCGTTGGCCACTGCCTTTATGTTTTTAAGGATCTCGTAGAAATTCGCTGCTACGGTGATCTGCTCCACGGGGCGGCTCTTTTTGCCGTTCTCGATCAGGTAACCCTTGGCAGCCAGCGAAAAATCGCCGCTGATCGGGTTCGCGCCTGCGTGAGTGCCCTGCAGTTCGGTTATGATCAGACCTTCGCCTACTTTGGCATACAGTTCCTCGGCGGAAACGCTTCCGGGCTGTATGAACAGGTTGGAAGGAGCCACCGTCACTTTGCCGCTGTATCCTGCCTTGGACGCGTTTGCGGTGGTCACTGTCCCGGCTTCCTTTGCGGTCACGCGGTTGTGGAGCAGCGTAAGGAACTTACCGTCTTTCACGATATCCTTCCTGAATCTCGCAACGCCTTCCGAGTCGAACGCGCTGGTTGCGGGAGCGTCTTGGTAAAGCGGATCGTCGGTAACGGTCACGCATTCGGAAGCGATCTTTTCGCCTTCTCTGCCTTTCAGAAGGCTCATGCCCTTTCTGGCGCTTTCGCCGGAAAACACGCTCACGAAAGTGCGCAGCAGGGTGCTTGCGGCATCGCGCCTGAACACGCATTCATACTGACCGCTGGGTATCGATTTTGCGCCCAGCTTTCCGATCGCTTCGTCGACCGCTTCCGCGGCCAATTTGTTCAGATCCAGTTTGTCAGGATCCTTCGAAAAACTGAAGGAGTAGTCCATGGCTGGCTTTCCGTCTTCGCCTTTGACTACCGGGGCGACTACGGCGCCGTACGAAGAGGACTTGCCGCGCACGTCCATGCCCTTTGAGTTCACGATGCGGACCTCACGCACACCGGTGCTGATCTCGCAGCCGTCCACCCTGGCAACTCTGGGATCGCGCGCTTTCACGAGCTTTTCCAGTTCCAGCGCCTGATTGATCTTGGTTTCGGGCGTAACCGACAGTATCGCTTCGTTGAATGCGTCTACTTTGGGATACTCACAGCTGCCTTCGAATATGCTCTCTCCGTCGTCGGTCTCAAGCAGCATCGCGTTTGTCCTGACGCCTTCTATGAGCATGTCGATCGCGCTTTCATCCTCGACCTGCGTGCTCGCATAGCCCATTTTCCCGGAATACAGGCCCCTGAAGCAAACGCCTTTTGATTCGCTTACGGAGTATTCCTTGATCTCGCCTTCCAGCACGTCCACGTCAAAGCTTTCTCCGTCGGAGAAATACGCCTCGCACTCCGTGATGCCCGCAAGGGCGGCGCCTTCAAACAGCTTCTTTATGAATTCGTCTCTGTTCATTTTCTGCCTCCTACGGTCATCTCGGTCACGCGGATCATAGGCTGGCCGACATTTGTGGGCACTCTGCCGGACATGGATCCGCACATGCCCTGCGCCATCCACATCTTCCTGCCAACGCGGTCGATCTTCATAATGGTCTGGCCGCCTTTGCCTATAAGCGTAGCGCCGCGCACGGGTCTGTCGATCTTGCCGCCTTTTACCAGGTAACCTTCGCCCACCGCGAAGTTGAATTCGCCGGTCACGGGGTTGACGCTGCCGCCGCCCATCTTCTTGGCGTAAAGACCGTCGCCCATGGAAGCGATGATCTCGCTTTCGTCGTCGGAGCCCGGGGCAATGTAAGTGTTCCTCATGCGGGATGTGGGTGCGAAGGTGTAATCCTGTCTTCTGCCGGAACCCGTCACAGGCATATTCATGCGCCTGGAATTGAAACGGTCGATCATATAGTTCTTCAGTATGCCGTTTTCGATAAGCACCAGTTTCGTGGTCGGGTTGCCTTCGTCGTCAATATTCTCGCTGCCCCAGTAGTTGGGAATGGTGCCGTCGTCGATCGCGGTCACTTTTGTTGAAGCGATCTGCTGTCCCAGTTTGCCGCAGAATTCGCTGTTGCCGTAAGCGACTCCCGTGGCTTCAAGAGAGTGCCCGCAGGCTTCATGGAAGATCACGCCGCCGAAACCGCCGTCGATTACCACTGGCATCACTCCTGCGGGGCAAAAGTCCGCGTACAGCATGGTGAGCGCCTGCTGCGCCGCCTCTTTTGCAATGGCTTCAGGGTCTACCTGGGTCTCGTACAGTTCAAAACCGATCATTCCGCCGGGAGAAGCGCTGCCGGTCTGATTTACGCCGTCTTTTGATGCTACCGCAGTAGCTGCGACACGGCTGTAAACACGCACATCGCTTTTGAACATGCCTTCGGTATTGGCGATGGTCACATGCTGTTCCCAATCCGACAGGCTGCTCATGGCATGGGCGATCTCAGGGCTTTCAGCCTTTATGGCTTTGCAGATCCTGCGGATCAACGCCGCGCGTTTTTCGCCCGCCACGTCCATGGGCAGCTGCTTGATCTCGTGAATGTTCGGCTCGACAGAACCCACGAGATTCACGCTTATGCCTTCGGTCTTTACTGAGCCGATAGCGCCGGCAGCGGCGTCCGCCAGCTTCATAAGCCCGCTGTAATCGGTATTCGAGGAATGCACGTACACGCTGCGCAGCCCCTTATACACCCTCAGTCCTACGCCGTGTATGCGCGCGGTGGTCGCGGTATCTATCTTATCGTCAGTTTGACTTAACCTGCTGGAACGCGTGTCCTCGTAAAACAGTTCCGCGAAATCTCCTCCCGTGGATACCGCTTTTTGCAGCGCGTCCCTTGCATAGGATTTGTTAAGCATTGCAAACCTCCTCTATCCAAAAATAACCCAGAATATGTTTTATTATACCACCCTTTGCATTACAGCTTTTATCGAATGATTACGAATGTTTTACGCGATGATGTTATTTTATTAACAACGTGTCCGTTTCGGAGAGCACGCTGCCATCCGCGGCGACCTGGCAGACCTTAACGCTGTCTTCGGGATCCGGTTCCATGTCAGGCACGATAAGCAATTCCGAATTAACGAGTATGGTCTTTCGCCTTGAGTCGTTCACATACACGGTGCTGGAGGGCGTGAATCCCTGTCCGGTGACGAAAATGTTCTCGCCCTGCGTATAACAGCTTTCTATCCTGACCGGAGTTATGCCGAACACCATGTCAGCTTCCCTTTCCAGCGTCTTTCCGCCGTATACGTATTGGTCACCGTAGACTATATCGTATTCGAGTATCTCCATTTCGTCCATATATTTGGGGGAATCCATCTGCTCCGCGTGGAAGCGCACCATCGTCCCCACAGGCCGCGCGCATCTTAGCAGAGTATAAGCGCCAAGCTGGTATGCTTCTAAATCCTTGTCCTGTTTTTCCAGCAGATAGTTGGACCAAATCACATACGGTGTGGCGTACAGATCGCCCTCCGGCAGTTCGTCCACGTTAAAGTTGAGCCCGGGCAGATGGTCGCCGAACATTACCACCACCGTGGGTTCGTCAAACTCCGCAAGTGCGTCAGTAAGCTCTCCCACAAACGCGTCCACGTCATTTATCTGGTTCAAATAGTATTCCATGGACTGGGAGTCCGCATCCGAGGGAGACGAAAGCACCGGGAATCTCGCCTGTTCTTCCGCGTCCGACGGATAGGCGCCGTGGCTCTGAACGGTCACGACATACACAAAGTCTCTGCTCTGAGTGGTCCCAAGCGCGTCACTGATTATGCCGGTCAGCATTTTGTCCTTTGCCCAGCCCTTGGGATTCGTCTCGGTCACGTTCATATATTCTTCCGATACGAAACGGTCGAAGCACAGGTTGCTGTATACGGTATCCCTGTGGTAAAAAGACCCGGTGTAATTGTGAATGAACGTGCTGTACAGCCCCAGAGATTTAAGGTCGAACGCAAGGGATTCCCACACGCCTTCCTGGAGCACCGTCTGGAACGGGAACTCGCCGGAACCGAAAAAGTCCAGGTTGCAGCCCGTGAGCACTTCGTACTCTGTGTTTGCGGTACCGCCGGAAACAGTCGGCACGTACAGCTTGCCGCTGGTATATTCTTCGGAGAGTTTACGGAAATTCGGGATCGGATCGCCCTCTATCCGATAATCGTTAAGCGTGAGCGGGTCGAAAAAGCTTTCAAGCTGTATAAATATGATGTTCGGAGTATCCAGATCGTCGTACTGTTCCGAGTATCCCAGCAGGTCTTTGATGTTGTCTACGGATTCCTCGGTATATCCTTCGGGACGGGAGGAGAACAGACCGTTTCTGACAAACTCGATAAAGTCCTCGGTAAAGCCTCTGTCGGGTTTCGGTGTCGAGGTAGGCGCGGGCGTCTCCTGCGTGCCGATAACGGAGACCACGTTCTGGGAGTACTCCATCGGTCGCGCGATGCCCTTATCGAACGCGCTCCATACGAAGCTGTAGGAGAACCCGTATTCGATGTACGAATGGTAAATGCTGGGTTTGAGGCTCGCGTTCACATAGCGTCCCGCAAGCGCCACGGTCAGACAGGCGCCAAGCAGCACCGTCGCCAAAAGCAGCCTTAAAAGCCCGCGTTTTTTCTCCCTGCGGAATTTGGGGGATTTGACGAACAGCAGCACGAGCAGCCCGATCACCATCACTATGAGCAGCCCTATCAGTACGATCTGCCACCACTTGTAGTACACCGTGAGCAGCCCTTTCGCGCCGACCGAAAGTATTATATCTGCGAACGTGAGAGGATAGCCCGTTCTGTGCCTGAGTACCATGAAGTTCACGATGCCCAGCGTGAGCCAGATGATAACGACAAGCGTCAGAGAGAACACTTTTCTCCTGAACACGAGAGCTATCGCGAGCGTGAACGCAACTATCAGGCAGCCCAGTACGAACGCAACGGGATTTTTGACCAAAAAGCCGAATGCGTCCGCGATCCCTCCCCTGCCGAATGCTTCCAATATGAAGTTTATCACCGCGCCGCCGCCCAGCATTATAGCGGTGCCTCCAAACGGGAACCGCCTGCCCAGGCCTTCTCTCATTTCCGTGCTCGTAGTGCCGCCCATATATCCTCCGTTTCGAACATGCATTTGCGCCATCGTTTACCGTTTATTCTTCCCATTGCCGGAGCATGTCCCGCATCCAGCCGTATACATCCATGCCGTATACTTCTTTCAGCCGCTCCCGGGAAAGGCATTCGTTTAGTCCGCCCTCCGCGGCGACTTTTCCTCTGTTGAGCAGCACCGCGCGGGTGCCGTATTTTTTCGCCAGTGACAGGTCGTGCACCACGCTGATGACAGCGCGGTCGTTTTCCTTGAGCCACTCGCCTATAAGTGAAAATATATGCTTCTGGTATATAAGGTCCAGGTGGTTTGCGGGTTCGTCAAGTACAAGCACCCTGGGATCCTGGGCGAACACCTGCGCAAGGAAAACCCTTTGCAGTTCGCCTCCGGAAAGTTGGAGCACGCTGGTGCGCCTGAAAGCGTCAAGCCCTGTCACCGAAAGCGCTTTCTCTATCAGCTCACCGTCTTCTTTGGCGCTTTTGGACAGAAAACCACGCCTGTGGGCGTACCTGCCAAGACACACTACCTCTTCGACCGTGTACGCGTAATTGACCTGGTTTTTCTGCGACAGTACGCCTATGGCTCTTGCCCTTGCCTGAGCGCTCATGCGCGCGGCATCTTCTCCCATGAAACTGATGTCGCCCGTGTATTTGACGCCCTGGGCTATCGCTTCTACTATAGTCGACTTGCCCGCGCCGTTCGGTCCGACAAGCATCAGCCACTGTCCCGGTTCAAGCGTGAACGAGACGCGGTCCAGCGCAAGGAAGGATGAATACTTTACGCTTACGTTCTTTATCTCAAGCATATTATTCTATCCTTTCCTGCGACTGCGGTAGAACACGGCTATGAACGCCACCGCTCCGATGAGCGACGTGACTACGCCGATCTGCAGTTCTATCGGGCTTAACAGCGTCCTGGCAACAAGATCCGCCAGCAGCAGGAATATCGCGCCCGAAAACATGGAAGCCGGCAGCAGTTTTTTGTGATTGGGTCCGGTTATCATACGGGACATATGCGGCATCACAAGACCCACAAAGCCTATCGATCCGGACACGGATACGCACACGCCTATAAGCACGGAAACGGTGATCAGGATGACCAGCTTTACCCGCTTGACGTTCACGCCCACATGCCTGGCATTGTCTTCTCCGACTGCGAAAGCGTTGAGTTCCCGCGAATGAAATAGTATTATCCCGCCGCAGACGGCCAATGCGGCGGTGAGAATGCGGGCGTGGGAATAGTTGGTGCCGCTTAAAGAGCCCATCATCCAGAACGCGATCGACTTTACCTGATCGCTGGTAAAGGATATGATCAGGTTGATTATGCTGGAGGCGAACATAGAGACAATAACGCCGATGAGGATAATGCTGTTCGTGGACAGCGAGTGATCCAGCGCGTACGCCAGGGACAGTATCAGGATCAGGGATATGAAAGCGAACAGCATTGCCAAAAGCATGACGCCGCCGTATGCGGTGCCCGGGATGTAAAACCCGAACGCCAGCGCAACCACCGCGCCCAGCGCCGCGCCGGAGGATACGCCCAGCGTGGAGCCGTCAGCAAGCGGGTTGCGAATAAGCCCCTGCATTGCCGCGCCGCACAGTGCCAGCGAAGCTCCCACGAGCGAAACGTTTATCACCCTTGGCAGGCGAACGTTGAGTATGATGTTTTTGGATATGCCCGCCGGCACTTCCCTGCCTATAAGGCTGTATCCGATGGCAGTCAGCGTATTTTTGAGCGCGATGGGCACGCTCCCGGCGCATACGCACAGCAGCATCGCGGCTATCAGCGCCAAAGTGAACAGCGAATATGCCCTTACGGACAATCCTTCCCGCTTTTTCTTCATAACTTCACAGTTTACAAAGCGGGAGAGCGTGACGCTCCCCCGCCGCACTTGCAGTGTTTAGGCAGCAGGCTCGATGACCTCTTCTTCCGCGTATACGAACTCGTAAAGTTCTTTAGCCGCGAGCTTGAGCCTGGGGCCGGGACGGGAAATGGCGTTGTTGTCGGCGTTAAGTATCGCCTGATTCTTTACGGCTTTCATTTCCTGCCAGCCTTCGCGGGAGAGTATCTCTTCCACGGGAGTCGGGCCTTCGCCGAAGTACATGGTTATGGTGACAATATAGTCGGGATCCCTGGCAATGACCTGCTCCTCGGAGATGGCGTTCCAGCCCTCGGTGTCGCCGAACGCGTTGGTCAGGCCGCACATGGTGGCGAGCTCGTCCATGAACGTGCCCTTGCCTGCGGTCCAAAGGCCCCACTGCAGGGGAGAGACCTCAAAGTATACGGTCTTGCCGATGTTTTCGCTGTCGGCGGCGATCTCTTCGAAAGTGAGCTTCATGTCGTCGATCAGCGCCTGAGCCTCGGCGTCCTTGCCCATGAGCTTTCCGATCATGGCTATGGAAACATAAACTTCATCGATGGTCTGGGCGTTGCTTACCGCCACCTTTACGCCGTTGTCCTCCAGCTGCTTCACCTGATCCTCGGACTGGGCCATATCGCTCATCAGCACGAGCTGGGGCTCGAGCGCCAGTATCTGCTCCATGTTGGTCTCGTAGCCGGACTGCACGGAAGGCTTGTCCAGCACGGTAGGCGGATAGTCGCAGTATTCTCCCCTGCCGACCAGAGCATCTTCGCAGCCCAGGGCGCAGAGTATCTCGCAGTCGGACGCGGTGAGCGCCACGATCCGGGTGGCGGGTTCGGTCAGGGTCACTTCACGGCCGTACATATCCGTTACGGTGACGCCTTCGGTCTCGGCAAACACGTTTGCGGCGCAAAGCAGCATCGCAAGGGCGAGGCAAACGGCAACTATTCTGTGAGACATTTACTTTTCCTCCTGTTATGCTGATCAAATGAGGCAGCGGAAGATTATTCTCTTCCTGAGGAAAACCAGCGCGGCCGTATCGAACAGGCCGGGCAGCATATCCCATACCCAGGGGATAAACTCTTCACGGTGTAAACAAGTCTCCCGGCTTAGTTTCATCCTACTTGCGCGTCTTCCCGCCTGAGCAGTGACATATTGGGTACGGACCCATGCGCGTTCGTCAACATCACGGTTGCTGGGACAGCCCGGAAATCACATCCGCTTCCTATGACATTCCCTATCTCCGAGGAATGCCGCGCCATTGGCGCAGATACACCGACTGTTCATTTGTCAACAGTATTATAATGCGCTTTTGGGTGCATAGTCAATCTGTTTACAAATATTAACGCTCGGCGGCATGTTTTTTGCCGCCTTGAGCTTGCGTTATATGCCTGTTTTTGATATAATTAAAGTTGATTTATTTTCAGAGGCATGCATATGGAAATAACACAAGTTTCAGTTTTCGTTGAAAACCGAAAGGGCAGCATAGCCGAGCTTACGTCCCTGCTGGGAAGTGCGGGTTATAATATCTATGCCCTCGCCATTGCCGAGACCGACAACTTCGGCGTCTGCCGCATGAT
>JAEEGL012389642.1_pt1 | contig 33305 bp, 27 predicted proteins | sample 9134231 | NCBI WGS metagenome assembly JAEEGL01 (sample SAMN16246548, study PRJNA631951) | gut metagenome | biome: gut microbiome; feature: rumen; material: fiber-attached | host: Bos | place: Iran: Karaj | collected 2018-10 | reverse complement strand
ATTTCGATAAAGCAATCTTTATCAATTCTTCGTCTTCTTTGTCTATTTCATAGAAAGTCATATTGGCCTCCCATTTCTATACTCGTTTGAAAAAAACCAGTTGTTTTATAAACCCTATATTGCATTCCTAATAGTCTCCATAGTATAGCCAGTCTTCTTACAGTATTTTTGCTTTTGGGGGTTTATTTTCATCATAAGAAACCTTTACCGGGTCTCCTTCTTCGGGATGATTTATTCCGGCAGAATACCATTTCCTTTTAAAATACTCTTTTCCGTCTACGGAATATGCAACCTTGATTATATACGGATATATAGCTCCATCAAAACCACTGAGCCTGATGGGTTTTGTATTAACTTTAAACCACCATTGCCTGGAGACGGATATTACTTTACCGGTTGTTTCTTTCATGGCATTTACCTCCCATATAATGAATACTCTATATAAGGATCATATCTTAAACCTGATATTAACCACTACTAATATGGATTTCTTCAAAGTCCTGCAACATACCATCTTCGTCAAAAAACTCACACCGGTATTTTACCACAGATAAAACGCTTTGTGTATTTCGTTTAGCTTTGCCTGATATCAAAAAAAGCTTCTTGGATCAAGATGGCCATTTGCTGATAAAAGAAGAAAACGGTATGTACGCATACTGCATAAAATTATGATGTATCCTATCATTCAACCATATGTTGATTTATAAACAACAGATTGATTATTGTTTTAAGGCCGTCGCTCTGGTATATTAAGATCACACCGGTGATAAAACAGATCTAATAAACATATAGTTCCAGATATACTTAAACAGGAGGAAAAAGCCATGCAGGTAAAAATCGGAAATAAAATAAAAGAACTCAGAAAAAGGGACGGAAGAAAACAGGAGGATCTGGCCAATGCCTTAGGTGTCACATGCCAGGCAGTATCAAGATGGGAGTCAGACAGCTGCTATCCCGATATGAGTCTGATCCCTTCCATAGCCAATTACTTCCACATAACTATTGATACTCTGTTCGGTTATAACAACGATAGAGACGATAAGATCAAAGAATATGTCACTGCGGCCGATCGTTTTATGATCGAAAACGGCGATGATCCTGATCCTGACGAAGTGATCAAAATGCTGAAAAAGGCTCTGGAAGAATTTCCGGCTGAAGCCAGATTACAAAGACCACTGGCTCATGCTCTTGTGATCAAAGGAAGCGCCTGTCCGGAAAAACCCAACCCTTATCTTGAAGAAGCTGCCATACTCTTTGAGGAATTATCAAAAATCGGGAATGATGCTATCAACCCTCTTTTAAACGTTTACTCCATGATGGGTGAATATGATAAAGCAGAAGCCAGGGCAAAAGAGCAGCCCCTGATCAGACAGAGCAGCGAAGTGCTTCTTGCATCAATCTTTAACGGTAAGAAAGGAGAACAATACAGCGGCAAAGCCATTCTTGCCCTGCTGCATGAATTGGGATATACGATTGAAAAAGCTGTATCCGAAAGCAATGAGCTTAACTCTTCTATAGAAGGTATACGTATCCTGTCAACAGTTATTGACCTTTATAAAAAGATCTTCGGAGGAAAGGATTACGGTAAGTACCACAGTAATATGTGTATGCTCAACTTAAGCTGTGCAAAGATAGCATCAAACTGCAAGGAATATGAAAAGTCACTTAACTACCTTTTAACCGCTTATGAGCATTATCTTAAGCACTCCGAAATATTAGACGAAGGCCTGAAGACCATGAAGCCTCTTGACGAAAAATACACTTCCCCTCTTTTGTCCGAAACAGGCTTTACCTCAGTTCCCATAGTTGTATGCAGGCCTGAATTCTTTAAAAGCATTATCGGTCAGTTTCCGAAGAAGATAAAAAGCCGAATGTCAAAAGATCAGAAGTACGACGGTTTATTAACATTATGAGATCATGTCTGTTTCTGATGCATCCGTAAGTTTAAGCTCATCCGGTATCTGTCTTGCATGTGCGGCTCCCTGATGTGCATGGTCGTCATAAGAACCTGTCTTATAGACATTAAGCTCATGCAGCATAGCCGCCATGGATGACAGTTCCGGATCCGGGCCCCTTTTCTTTGCTATCATTGTTGGATATCACTTACTTTGCAGAACATTCAGATCAGTTTCTTAAGCTGTTCAAATGCTTTGGATGTCTTATCCCATATCTTAACGGAATCTGCTTCTCCAAAGTACATCTTAAGCTGGAACTTATATCCTATCTCCGCATCGGTAGCATCTTTTAATGCCTTAATGATGTGTTCTTCGTTCTTTATAAGTTTTGTTTTCATGTCTTTAAGACCCATGGAGCACATCTTCTCGACCAGAGGACTGGCTTTCTTTTCAGTCTTTTTTACTGTATCAGCCGTCTTTTTCTCGGCAACCGGTTTGACAGGCTTTGTTTCTTTTTTAACAGCTGCCGGCGCAGATATCTGAGCAGATGCAGCTTTCTTTTTTGCATCAGGGGCTTTTCTGCCGCCTTTCTTTCCTTCTACTCCGCAGATCTGTATCTTTCCCATAGACTTTAAGATGCCGGGAGCTTTGGCCCCTGTCACGGCGATCTTATCAAACAAGGCGGAATATATCTTTACCGGTTCCTGTGCCTTTGCTGTTGCCGCATAAGACCCATACAGGTATCCCGTATATACCAGTCTGTCAGGTTCGCTCATTGCATCGATCTCCACCGGCGACTCTATTATCTCCATTTTTGCCTTTATGGAAGCCAGTGCCTGAAACTTTGACATGGGCATCTGTGCCCCATTCCTTGAAAAGATGACTACCCTGTCCTTTACAGTAAGCTTCTTAAGTTCATTGTCAGGTATTCTGTAAAGTGTTTCTACATCAGTTATAATAAGCATATTTTCCCTCCTGTCAGATCATTCCCCTGATCCTGTTTTTCCCTGTAAAATCATATCATTTCAGCATTTTTCGCGCAATCCCAACTTTCTGTATCTTTTTGATCAAAAAAAGTGTATCATACCATATGTAAAAAAATATAGGAGAGTATCAACAATGAAGAAATTAAAAACATGTATTCTTATTTTCTGCGCAGCCTTTATGACCGTTTTTTCAGCCGGAATAGTGCCCGTGACTGCATCTGATACAGATGAACCCACGATCGGCAAAAACACGGATGAGACCATTCCCGACGATAAAGATGGTCGTCCACTGAAAATGTCACATAACATATATATGGATCCCGATATAAGCGAGGGAAGCGGCGAATACCGTGCATTTCAGATTGATTTTTACGGGGATGAGACTCCGGAAAATACCTACTGGGCTCTATGCAACTGGGATATGAAAGGTGGCTTTGGTGCATACAGCGGATTACAGAACCGTACGGACGGAAAAAAGGCTATCCTCTCCTTCTGGGAAGGTGAGAAAGACGGAGCCACCCTGCGTGCCAACAGGATCTTCCCGACCGGAGAAGCATCCAACTTTGGCGGAGAAGGCGACGGAACACATTGGATCGCAGATTACAACTGGACCACTCACGAATGGTATCGTATGCTCCTGTATTGCTGGGACGACGCAGAAACAGGAAGGACGTTTGTAGGGCAATGGGTCAAAGAGCTCTCAAGCGGCCGGTGGACGCTTATGTCCATATTTGATACCAATCTCTATGATTCAGCAATAACCGGAGCGCTTTCACAGTTCCAGGAAAACTATGAGGCAAATACCGATTATCTGCCCAGAAGCTTCCGGGTAAAGAATATCTATGCTTATGACCGGATCGATCTGAAATGGCTTTCCCTGGACAAAACACATTTATCTTATGATTACCCCGAATGGGGATTTAATACAGCCGGTACTCACGAATTCGGATCGGCTAACGGATATTTCTGGGGACGCGCAGGTGAATACGTTTCAGATCAGGCCGGATATGATGCATCACAGCCTCTGTATATTAATGCCGCTATCGTCCAGCCCTCGCAGCCGGAAACAGAAGCTTCCTCCATATCGGATATAAAAGCAGAGAACAGTCAGGGATATGTAAAGCTGAGCTGGAATGTTGATCCCTGTCTGGCTCCTGTGATCTCAACACGTATCCGTACTTTTGATCTAAACGATGTTCAGACTTCCGATAAAACCTATACCCGCCCGTATATCAACAGCCGTGAGATCAAGGTTGCCTATTCAAGGACTTCGAAAGTTCTGATAGATACATGCGATGTCTATGGTACTGAAAAGAGTTATTCCGTAAGCATCTCAAATACAGCCGATCCGGTTTCTGATGAGGTAACCAAAACCATATACGTACCGCTGAAAGACAAAACCGCATGTATAACGATTGAATATCTTCCTTCCACATCCTACCTGGGATCGGCTCCCAAACCGGAAGATATATTGAATGCCCGTATCCTGGTAGAAAACGCTTATGACGATCAATACTATCGTTATATATCCGCACGTTTTAAAGGTTCCACCAAAAAAGGCTGCGGAGAAGCAAGCTTTTATCCCGAGTTATACATAAACAAAAAAACAACTGATGCTCCGGCCCTTACAAAAGCCGAAAAGAAGGAATTAAAAAAGACCTTAAAGGCACTGAACAAAGCCATGAAAAAAGATAAGTGCCGTTTTGAGATCACACCAAGAGAACTTGTATCGGAAAACATTGATATACGCTACAGCGAATCCAAAAAAGGTAAGGTAACGATAAAAAAGATCACGATGATCATTGACCTGAACGGTTCTGAAAAAAAACTCAAGCTTTCAAAAAAAGACTATAAAGCAGAGATCAATAAAGAAGACCGTACCATAACCATTACAGGACGCCGGCATTTCAGTGGAGAAGTTACCATGCATTATTGAAATCGATACCGATACGGGTGCAGATGATGCATCTGCTCTCATCCTCGCTGCAAAAGATCCTGATATCGAAATAGAAGGTGTAACGGTTTTAGCCCGGATAAAAAAGCTGCCATGCGGCAGCTTTTTTTATACACAGGGTGCTATCTTATCTTCCACGCGTGATCGCTATTTATCCAGTATCTCAGCCGCTTCTTTCATCAGCTGTATTATCGGCAGGTGCTGTGGACATACACGCTCGCACTGTCCGCATCCTATACAGTCGGAAGCTTTTCCGCCCCTGCCCGCCACACCTCTGTAGAAGTTCATCGATCTCCAGTCATCGGGATAACGGCGCAGCGTATTTATGGTACGGAATACGTCCGGTATGCTTATCTGCGATCATAAAGCTCTCACGCGGATAGCGTTTAACAAGTGCTTCTCTTGCAGCAACCTCCGACTTGCCGCCATGATAAACGTATGCAGTGTCGAAGTAGTTCATACCGGCTTCCATGTACTTATCTACCGTGCGGCATACCTGCTCATGATCGATCACACCATCCTTTTCCGGAAGGCGCATCAGGCCGAATCCCAGCTTGGGCATTTTACTAAGATCAATACTCATAAGATACCTCCAATCATTATTATAGCTATGTTACCGTTACGGCAGATACTTACCTGCTGCCAGATAAAGTGCATACCAGTCATGATGCGACAGCGTCACATCAGCTGCTGCGCAGGCATCTTTGATATGCTCCGTATTCATTGTTCCTATTATAGCCTGCATCTTAGCAGGGTGTCTTAAGATCCATGCCAGAGCGATCGCTGTCTTTGATACGCCTTCGCGCTCTGCCAGCTCACCGAGTGCCTTATTTAATCCGGGGAAGTCGGGGTTATCTATAAAAGTACCTCCGAACATACCTATCTGCAGCGGCGACCATGCCTGAATGGTAATATCCTTAAGTCTGCAGTAATCAAGCGCATTACCGTCACGGTTGATCGAAAAGTCCGTCGTCTTGTTGTTCATATACAGAGCCTGGTCGATCAGCTGTGACTGCTCAAGCGACAGCTGCACCTGATTGATTATGAGCGGCTGTTTTACATATTTCTTCAGCAGTTCTATCTGCATGGGTACCAGATTGCTGACACCGAAATAGCGCACCTTACCTGCCTGTTCTAAGATATCAAAAGCCTCCGCCACTTCCTCGGGATCATACAGCACATCAGGTCTGTGCAGTAAAAGCGTATCAAGATATTCGATACCCAGTCTTCCAAGGATATCATCCACGCTTGACAGTATATTTTCTTTTGTCCAGTCGAACTCGTTACGGTCAAAACAAAGACCGCATTTGCTCTGTATGAAAACATCTTCCCTGGCGATCCCCGTCAGCGGAAACGCTGCGCCGAACCTGCTCTCTGCAGCACCGTTTTCTCCGTAACATGTAGCATGATCAAAGAAATTGATCCCGCACTCGTATCCGGTGCGGATCACATCTGCTGCCTCCTTCACATCAAGAGCAGGCATTCTCATGCATCCCTGTACTATTGCAGATACATTCTGCGGGCCATTTACGATATTGATTTTTTTCATGGCTGATATCCTCCTTACTAAAGGACATGATATCGCATTACTTCCTTGTGTACTTCTTAAATATCGTTTTACCCCATATCAATATTTGCTGTGAAAAGAGCATGCAAAAATAAAGATAAGATAAAGATTATTGAAAATGATATGATAAACAGCTTACAGAAGCATAGCTACAGCACGCCGCCATCCCTCGATACGCTCTGCACGTACGGCACTGTCCATTAGGGGCTCAAAAACCGTACTGCTGCCGCTGCTGCTTTCTATATCGGCTTCGTCTTTCCAGAACTGCGTTGCCAGTCCCGCCAGATAAGCCGCTCCCAGTGCCGTGGTCTCCACGCATTCGGGTCTTACTACCTTTACGTTGCTTATATCTGCCTGCGTACGGCACAGATAGGCATTATTGCTGGCTCCGCCATCCACTTTAAGTACATTCAGGCCGCTGCCTGCATCCTGCGCCATAGCTGATAATATATCATTGACCTGGTAGCTTATCGAATCAAGTGCTGCCCGGATTATATGATGTTTTCCTACTCCGCGGCTTAAGCCCGTTATCACACCCTTGGCTTCGGGTTTCCAATACGGCGCTCCCAGTCCCGTAAATGCAGGCACTATATAACATCCGTTGGTATCATCAACCTTAAGCGCCAGCTCCTCACTCTCTGCAGCATTGCTTATAAGTCCCAGTTCATCCCTCAGCCACTGTATAACGGCTCCGCCCATAAATACCGATCCTTCCAGTGCATATATGGTCTTACCGCCTTTATTCCACGCTATCGTGGTCACCAGGCCGTTTTTCGAATCGATCGCTTTTTCTCCCGTATTCATAAGGAGAAAGCAGCCCGTACCGTAGGTATTCTTTATGTCGCCGGCTTTAAAACATTTCTGTCCAAAGAGCGCCGCCTGCTGATCACCTGCCGCCCCTGCTATCCTGATCGCTCCGCCCATATAGGCGGGATCGGATTCCCCGTATACCTCGCTGTTTGATACCACCTTGGGCAGCATGCTTAACGGTATACCCAAAAGACCGCAGATCTCCTCATCCCATTTGAGTTCATGTATGTTATACAGCATGGTACGCGATGCATTGCTCTGATCGGTCACATGTACCCTGCCTTTAGTCAGCTTCCATATCAGCCAGCTCTCAACAGTACCAAAGAGCAGCTTTCCGTCCGCAGCTTTTTCAGCCGCACCTTCCACATTATCAAGTATCCATTTAAGTTTGGTCGCAGAAAAATAAGGATCGATCACCAGACCTGTTTTGGCCCTGATCATATCCTTATATCCCGCCAGCTCGTCGCAGATCTTTGTTGTCCTGCGGCACTGCCACACTATTGCCTTATAAACCGGGAGTCCGGTCTCTTTATCCCATACTATAGTGGTCTCACGCTGATTGGTGATACCTATGGCTTCTATATCTTCCGCATTAAGCCCTGCCTTAGACATGGCTTCCACCGCTACACCCAGCTGTGCAGACCATATCTCCATCGGATCATGCTCTACCCAGCCGGCCTGCGGATAATACTGCTTTATCTCCTTTTGCGCCAGGCTCACTATCCTGCCGTTTTTATCAAAGACTATCGCACGCTCCGATGTAGTCCCCGCATCGAAGGCCATTACGTAACTCCCCATCAGTATGGCTCCTCCCATATAAGATGTATTGCCCCTCACCCGGAGCCATTTATGATCGTGACTCAGTCACGATGACTCCTCACTATAACTTAAAATAATTCATCGTACCTGCCAGGTCCCCGGAAAGGGTCTGGAGCTTGACTGCCGCATCATTGATCAGTGTAAAGGTTGCGTTGAGTTCTTCCATTGATGCATTGGTCTCTTCCGTAGATGCCGCATTCTCCTCCGATACGGCTGACAGATCGTTTATTACTCCCGTAAGACCATTCTTTGAATCATTCAAAGAACTGATTCGTCCGGTGATATGTGCCGATGTATCTTTAACATTTGCCACATTCCCGTTCATCACTTCCATATTGTTCTTGGTTGAATCCAGCTGCGCTGCCTGCACCCCAAAGCTTTCATTCAGTTTCTCCAGTACATTCACCGAAGATGCAGAATCGGCCAGCAGTTTTTCTACTATGCTCTTTATCTTTTCCGCACTCTCACTTGACTGGTCTGCCAGCTTGCGTATCTCATCTGCCACCACGGCAAAGCCACGTCCCGCATCTCCCGCACGTGCCGCCTCTATCGAAGCATTGAGCGACAGCAGGTTCGTCTGTGTAGCTATATCGGTGATAGCCTGTGTGAATTCGGAAATAGTCTTTGCCGACTCGTTGGTGGATGTGATGGTATCACCTATATCCTTAACGGAACGTGTTACTTCTTCACTGTGCTCTATCAGCTTATCCAGTGCATCCATAGCCTTATCGCAGGCTTCTTTCATCTCCTCCGCATAGCGGTCCATCTCCTGTACGTCACCGGTTATGTTTTCGATATTCCTGCCTATATCATCCGTATCGGCTACCGCACTCTCAACACTCTCTGCCTGGGATACCGCTCCCTTTGATATCCCGTTTATGGCTTCCGTGACCTGATCTGATGCAAGAGATGCCTGTGAAGATGATTCCGCAAGCTCTTTGGCCTGTTTATCAAGATCATTCGCCGCTCCCACCGATCTGCTGATGATATCCTGCAGCCTGTCTTCCAGTTCACCCACGCCGCTTGCAATGATGCCCAGCTCATCGTTACGCGCTTTTAACTTGCTGTCTATCCTTGCATTTAAGTCGCCTCCGGCCAGATCATTAACACCACGTGCGATATCCTTCATCATCTTTCCGTATTTGTTGGTAATAAATACTCCGAGTACGGAGAACAGCACTGTAGCTATCACACCCAGCACCAGAAGAGATCCGACAGCTATGTTCAGATCCTTATTGATATCTTCTGCCAGCCGCCCTGCAAAGAAGCAGCCTACATATTTGCCGTCGGAGAATTCAGGTGAATAATAAACATAATATTTCTTGCCGTTTATCACGGTCTTGAAATCGGTAAAGGGCTGTCCTGCTTTAACGGAATTGTATGCGGCATCACCTATATCCTTGCCCTTCATTCCGTCTATGGTAGTCATTGCACGGGTCTTATCGATAATTATAGTGTATTCCAGTCCGGTCTTTTCCGAAAGTCCGTCCATGATCGGCTGGAAACTGCTTTCCATTTCGTACTGGCCTTTAAAAAGCTTGCCGTCTACTATATGCCACTCACCCAGATACATATTATCAAGGTTTTCCTGCAGCTGCAGACAGGATGCTTTAAGTACTTCCTCTCCCATCTTGTGATATCCGTTGGATATCTGGATGAGAGCGATAGCACACAAAGACAATGCCAGCAAGACCATCCCGGCGACAGCCAACACTACGATCCTTCCCATCAAGCGTCCTTTTTTACCCGTTAACCCGTTCATCCTGTTTACCTCCGTAAAAAATGAATATTAGATCATATTGCCGTTTCTATTTTAAACGTACGGTCTTAAGACCGGCGTCGGTCACAAGAACATAAGATAAGGGACTGCTGCCGGGCAGCATCAGATAGACGGAATCGTCAAACGTCCCTCTGTATTTAAGCTTTCCTTTCGTAGTATATATCTCACATGATGAAGAATTATAAACTATTATCTGATCTCCGGAGAAACGTATCTCCTTATAATCCGCATCAAAATGTATGCCGCATTCATGCTCACCTTTCTGGTCATATACATCGCATACATATTTGCTCTGTCCTGTCTTATCATAATATACCAGCCCCAGCCTGCCGCTGCCGCTGTATACCGAATGCACTTCTTCCGTCAGTGCATTCTCACTGATGCTTGCAGGACGCTGGGCGCCCTCATATATCATCAGCCTGTTATTTGCCACGGCAAAAGCCGTATCATCATCAAGAAACTCGACCATAGGCACCAGCTCTGCAGGGTACTCAAAGGCACTGACCAGATTATCGGTCTCGTTCTTTCCCACCTCTCCGAAGTTATAAAAAGCCACACGGCTGGTGATACGGCCGTTATCTACGTAAAAATACGACACGCCCACCAGCCTGCCGTCATCGGAGATACCGATGGCTGCGGGATAACCGCTCCTGGACATGGTGGTACGGAAATAAGATATCACGGTCCCGTCATGATAATACAGATAGACCGGCGTGGTATTGATGTCATCGAGAACTGCCGCCACCACACCGCCTGCCGACATGCGCAGCATCTGTACGGGTGAAGGCGCCGATATCTCACCTATGGTACCGGTCCTGTCGTATATATAAATATTACGGCCGCCCCTGTCGGCAACCGCAACATAATCTCCCCTGACCTCCACCATGGGATCCTGCATTACATAGGAGAAACTCCATATATCCTGCCCTTTGGCATTTGTGCAGTGTATACCGTCAGAGCTGTACGACACAAAATCATTACCGTAGGGAAGTATCGTGGAACCGGTGGTAGGCGTCCAGTCCACCACCGCCAGCTCTTCCATCGACTCATAGACCTTATTGTAATAATTCTGCGCAAACAGGAGCCCCGCCACAAGCAGCACAACTATTACCGACAGCCAGATGATAACGCGGCGTGCCTTGAGCCTTGCCTGCTTACGGCGGAATTCCGCCATGTCTACAACATTATTTTCTTTTTCGGCTTCTTCAGCCTGATGCTTCTTAGCCATTAACCGTGCTTACCATTCAAACTGATATATCGTGGTCGTATGATATTCCTTATCGGGTCCGAAAACGGGGTGCTCAAAATTCTCATGATTGATCGCATCCGGATAATACTGGGTCTCCAGACAGAATCCCTTGCGGGGCATATTGGGGAAATTATTCTTTCCCTTATTCTTTCCGATGCAGTTGCCGGCATAGAACTGCACTCCGGGCAGATCACTGAAGACCTTCATCCTGCGTCCGCTCTTGGGCTCGCTCACTTCCGCTATCAGCTTCTTCTTTCCGTTATATCCGTCTATACAGTAATTATGATCGTATCCCTTTACCAGCTTAAGCTGCTTGAAATCCTGTTCGATATCCTTACCGATCTTTTTGGGCTTTCTGAAATCCATCGGCGTACCTTCCACCTCGGGCAGATTACCTGTCGGGATCGCCTGAGCGTCAACCTCTGTATACCTGGAGGCATTGATGGTAAGTATATGATCGTGGATACTCTTTGATGCAGGTCCCTGAAGATTAAAATACGAATGATTAGTCATATTGATCACGGTATCCTTATCGGATGTCGCATTGTAATCTATCTTCAGCTCGTTCTTATCGGTAAGAGTATAGGTAACAGTCACCTTCATGTTCCCGGGATGTCCCAGCTCGCCGTTCTTCTTATCAAGGCTTAACTTTACGCTGTTCTTTCCTGCCTCTGCCTTCCACAGTTTTTTATGGAATCCGTTATACAGATCGCTGTGAAGATTGTTCGCCTTATGATCATTGACAGGAAGCTGGACCTTCTTTCCGTTTACCTTATAGCATCCGTCCTTTGTGCGGTTAGCGATAGGGCCGACGGTCGCTCCGAAAAAGCTGCCGTTCTTGAAGTACATCCACAACTTGTCATAACCCAGTACCACATCCTGCACACGTCCCTTGCTGTCGGGAACATACAGGTTCTTTAAGATCGCACCGTAAGTAATGATATCTGCGCGCATCCCGTTCTTATTGGTGATAGTGTAGCACTCAACCTCTTTACCTTCCGGTGTGGTACCGAATACAGATCTCTCTACTGACATATCCTGTTTTCCTCCTTTTATAAAAATCCTGCGCACCGCCCAGGATGATACTAAAATTTATATCTCGGTCCTTCCCTCAAATGCTCTTAATAATGTTACTTCATCGATGTATTCCAGATCGCCGCCTACGGGCACGCCGCTGGCTATACGCGTGACCTTTATCCCCGCAGGCTTTATCAGCTTGCTGATATACATCGCGGTAGTCTCACCTTCCAGTGATGAATTGGTGGCTATGATCACCTCATCCACATCGCCCTTAAGACGCTCTATCAGCTCCTTAAGCTTTATGTCGGAAGGTCCTATGCCCTTCATCGGTGAAATGGCACCATGCAGTACATGATACACGCCGCCGTATTTGCCTGTTTTTTCATAAGCAGCCAGATCACGGGGGTTTTCTACCACCATGATCATCTTATGATCCCTCTTGGGATTGGCGCATATGGGACAGTACTCCGCATCGGTAAGCGTGCAGCATTCCGCACAGTAACGCGCCTTTTCCTTAGCCATAATGATGCTTTCGGACAGACGCTTAACCCTGTCGTGAGGCAGGTTGATTATATGAAAAGCCATACGTTCCGCCGATTTCTTCCCGATACCCGGCAGAGCAGCAAGTTCCTCCACCAGCCGGTTGATATCCGCGCTGTAATATTCCATGATGCTTTAGAAAGGTAAGTTGAGACCGGATGAGATCCCTCTCATCAGCTCATCACTCTCTGTTTCAGCCTGATTGATCGCTTCGTTCACAGCTGCGATGATCATATCCTGAAGCATCTCCACATCATCGGGATCGACTGCATCGGGAGATATAACGAGTTTAGTCAGGATCTTCTTACCTGTCACGGTTGCTTCCACCGCACCGCCGCCGCTACTGGCGCTGTACTCCTTCTCCTCCAGCTCCTTCTGCTTCTCCTCCATCTGGCGCTGCATACGCTGTGCCTGCTTCATCAGGTTGTTCATATTGCCCGGCATTCCTACGCCGTAAGCTCCCTTTCTTGCCATTTATAAGTTCCTCCTAAAAATATTTTTTTCTTCACAAATAAAGCATTTATTCAACATCATAAGAGATGTTAAGTAACGTCTCCAGATCGGCGAACTGCGTTCCGAAATCTTCTTTACGGTCAAAGCTCCTCAGTTCGAAATCCACCTCTTTGCCTACATGCTCGCTGAGTATGGTTTTAAGCTGCTCCTTAAACGCATCCTCTATAGTGCGTACATGCAGCGGATCCTCAAAACATATCAGCAATACGCCGCTGTCATTCATCGAAGGCTTCGACTTTGAGAGTATCCCCTTTAACAGATGGTCGGCACTGCCCACTATCACCGGCCAGTCCCGTACTATCTGCTCTATATCCTCAGGTACCGCCCGGGAGAGAGTTATCTTTTTTTTTACTTCCGATGGCGCGGCTCCATCTGCCGCATATACCGGCGCGGCTGCCATCGGTATGCCGTTCTCAAGCTTCTTCTCAAGATCCTTGACCCGCTGCAGCAATGCGGAAATATCCGTATCCATCTGCGGACGCATCAGGCGTATAAGGTATGTTTCCAGCATTATACGCTTCTGCGTGGCATAACGCATATTCTGCTGAAGCTCCGAAAATATATTGATATAACGCAGCACGGCGTTCATATCCAGCTGCGAAGCTTCTTCTTTTAACAACACCAGGTTATCGGAAGATATGTTGAGTACCTCTTCCATATCGTTTCCGTCAGATGCCTTAAGGAGCATGATATTCCTCAGATACCAGAGATAATCCGACACAAACTGGCCTATCTCACGTCCCTGCATCACCACATCCTCAACGGTATTCATAGCCGCGCTCACATTACTGCTCATCACGGCCCTGGTAAGACGGCTGAACACTTCCGTATCTACGGCGCCCAGTATATCCAGTACCTTATCGTATGTCAGCACCTCGCCAAAGTTAAAAGCCACGCACTGGTCAAGCAGGCTTAATCCGTCACGCATCGATCCGTCCGCAGCCCTCGCAACATACTGTACCGCCTTATCCTCTACCTGCACGCCCTCTGCATCCAGCAGTTCCTTCATACGTGCTGCTATCGTATTGATATCGATACGCTTAAAGTCGTATCGCTGGCAGCGGCTAAGTATCGTAACAGGCAGCTTGGCCGGATCCGTGGTAGCCAGTATGAATATCACATATGCAGGCGGCTCTTCCAGCGTCTTAAGCAGCGCATTCGAAGCACCTGCCGAGAGCATATGTGCCTCGTCAAGGATATACACCTTAAACCTGCCTTCAACCGGAGGATAGCTCACCTCTTCTATTATGGTGCGCACATCATCAACGCCGTTGTTTGAAGCGGCATCCAGTTCAGATACATTTAAACTGTTACCGGCAGCAATGGCCTTGCACATCGTACATTCGCCGCAGGGGCTGCCGTCTTCAAGAGGTGACAGACAGTTTACGGCTCTGGCCAATATCTTTGCCACCGTTGTCTTTCCGGTACCGCGGGTCCCGCAGAATAGATATGCGTGTCCCAGGCGGTTCATTTTAAGCTGGTTTCTTAAAGTTGTTACTATGTGATCCTGTCCCTTTACATCATCAAAATTCTGGGGACGAAACTTTCTGTATAAAGCTGTGTACGACATTTCTACTCATCACCAAAACTGATGCCCAGCATCTTAGCTTCCTTTACTATCGTGGAATCAGGATCGACGGTCTTTAACTTGCCCGCCACATCCTTAAGGGGCACCTTTACCACTTCACGGTTCTTATATCCCACCATGAAGCCGTATTCATTTTTAAGTATCAGCTTGCCGGCTTCGGCACCCAGGCGTGAAGCGAACACTCTGTCATACGGACAGGGCGCGCCGCCGCGCTGCATGTGCCCGGGCACGGTCACCCTTACCTCCAGGCCGGTCTTCTTCTGGATGGCATCCGCCACTTCATAAGAGACACTGGGGAAGGTGTACTGTTCCATTTTTTTCTTAAGATCCTTCTTTGAGAGCTTTGAATCCTCTTCGGATATGGCTCCCTCCGCTACCGCCAGTATGGTAAAGCGGCTGCCGCGTTCCTCACGCTTCTTGATGGCCTTGATCACCTTATCTATCTTATAAGGTATCTCGGGGATCAGGATTATATCCGCACCGCTGGCCATACCTGCGTTTAAAGTAAGCCATCCGGCCTTATGCCCCATGACCTCTACAATAAACACCCTGCCGTGGGAATCGGCAGTAGTATGTATGCAGTCGATAACTTCCGTTGCTATATCCACTGCACTCTGGAAACCGAAAGTCATATCGGTCCCCCACAGGTCATTATCAATGGTTTTGGGAAGGGTGATGATATTGAGTCCTTCCTCACGCAGGCGGTTGGCTGTCTTATGGGTGCCGTTGCCGCCCAGTATTATCATACAGTCGAGATTCAGCTTATGATATGTATGCTTCATCTCTTCTACTTTATCCCTGCCCTTATCGTCGGGAATATCTATCTCTTTAAAAGGCATACGCGACGATCCCAGTATGGTCCCGCCTTTAGTGAGTATGCCGGAGAAATCACGATTGGTAAGCATGCGGAAATCGCTGTTGATAAGCCCTTTGTAACCGTTCTGAAATCCGAAGATCTCTACCTCCGTGCCGCTGTTATAGAGTGTCTTCACCACTCCTCTCATGGCTGCATTGAGAGCCTGACAGTCACCGCCGCTGGTAAGCATTCCTATCCTCTTCATACCGTAACCCTCCTTGACCCGTTATAAGATCCTTAAGATCTTTCCTAATTCTATCACTTGTCGCTGCTATCTTCAAGGACATCCGCCAGCCTCGCAAACTCCTCCAGCGTAAGCCTTTCGCCCCTTATCTGCTCGGACATTCCCAGCTCTGCCAGTGCCTGCTGCACTGCCTCGCGGCTTATGTTAAGAGCTGCATCTCCCGATACGGCGTTGCCCAGTGTCTTGCGTCGCTGGTTAAATGCCGCACGTATCAGCTTAAACATAAACTCCGGCGACTTTACTTTAACCGGCGGGTTTTCGTACACATCCAGACGCATTACGGCGCTGTCCACACCTGGACGGGGTATAAAGCATTCCGGCGGCACTGTACAGATATATGCAGGTTTTGCATAATACTGTACAGCCAGCGAAAGCGCCCCGTAATCCTTGCTTCCGGGCCCTGTCTGCATGCGCTGCGCCACTTCCTTCTGGATCATGATGGTAATGCTCTCGATCGCAGCATTCTCTTCAAGCAGCTTCATCACTATGGGTGTGGTGATGTAGTATGGCAGATTGGCTACCACCTTATATTTTTCACCGCCGCAAAGCTCCTTCAGATCCTGTTTCATGATATCGCCGTTTATGATATTGACATTATCATATCCGGAAAGTGTCTCTTTCAGGATAGGGATCAGCTCCTTATCTATCTCGACTGCCGTGACGCTTCCTGCTCTTTCCGCTAAAAGCTGTGTCATGGCTCCCAGTCCGGGGCCTATCTCCAGGACATTGTCATCCCCGCCTATCCCTGCCGCATTCACGATCTTTTCGAGCATGGAAGCATCGACCAGGAAATTCTGGCCGTACTTCTTTCTTATATTAAATTTATGCCGGCTTAATATGTCCGCCGTGTTTCCTGCTGTTCCTATTCGCATGTGGGAATTATACCAAAAAATTTACCTTCTTGCCATAATTTTTATTTCTGTTATACTTATTACGCAAAAATTATGGTATCTCAGGAAAGGCATGATGATCATGAAGAAGATAGTACTTACCGGCGGAGGAACTGCCGGCCATGTTACTCCTAATATAGCACTTATCCCCAGGCTCAAGGAGCTTGGCTACGAGATATATTATATAGGCTCTTACGAAGGTATCGAGAAGAAGCTTATTTCCGATTTCGGCATTCCCTATTACGGGATCTCCACCGGCAAATTCAGAAGATATTTCGATCCCAAGAACTTTTCCGACCCCTTCCGCGTATTAAAGGGAATAGGCCAGGCAAAGAAGCTGTTAAAAGAGATCAGGCCCAATATCATCTTTTCCAAGGGCGGTTTTGTTTCGGTCCCCGTACTGAGGGCTGCTGCCGGACTAAAGATCCCCTGCATCATCCACGAATCCGACCTTACACCGGGACTTGCAAACAAGCTTTGCATCCCCGTTGCTACCAAAGTATGCTGCAACTTCCCCGAGACCTTAAAATATCTCCCGGAAAACAAAGCTGTACTTACCGGATCCCCTATCAGAGAGGAACTCTTAAAAGGTAATAAGGAATCCGCTTATAAGCTCTGCGGCTTTGACGGATCCAAACCGGTCGTTATGATCATGGGCGGAAGCCAGGGCGCCAGTGCCATCAACAAAGTGGTCAGGGACGCTCTCCCCAGGCTTCTTGAGAAATTCAACATAATACATATCTGTGGCCAGGAGAAGATGGACAATCTCCTTCTCACCACTCCGGGTTATAAACAGTTTGATTATGTACGCGGGGAATTAAAAGATCTCTTTGCCATCACCGATCTGGTAGTAAGCCGCGCAGGAGCCAATGCCATATGTGAGCTTTTAGCCCTGCGTCTGCCCAACCTGCTGATCCCTCTGCCCCTTGCAGCCAGCCGCGGTGACCAGCTTCTGAATGCCGCTTCCTTCGAGACCCAGGGATACAGCATAGTGATGCAGGAAGAAAACCTTGATGAGGACTCATTGATCGACGCCTTAAACGACCTGTATCAGAACCGTGATACCTACATCAAAAAGATGGAAAGCTCTTCTCAGTACAATGCGATCAATTCCATCATAAAGCTTATAGAAGAAAATGCTATGCCTGAGGCCTGAATTCAAACAGCTGGTCTAACTGCCTTATCTTGCCGAAATCGCCTTTAGCGACGATGTTACCGGCCATAAAGCCCCTTTGGAAAGACAGGCGCCCTTCCACTATATCCATTATCACCTGTTTTTCCAGGCTCATCTCTATATCCGCATAGACCAGATCACCGTATACAGCCTCCAGATCCTTTCCGTCTATACGCAGGATAAAAGCTTTATCCTTTCCGCGGATATTTATCTTATACTTGACATTCACTCCCGCATCAGGTTTGAACGCCGCCCTAAACAGCGCCGGCAGATTATCTTCATTTACCTGCTTGTGGGATTTCATTTTTCCCTTAAACAGATCCGTCAGCTCCTTTATATCCTCTTTCTGTTTTGCCACATAGTGCTCATCGGAGGCATATTCGGAAAGCTGCTCCGTTTCCTGCTGGGTAAGCGTGGTATTCCTTGTCTTGTATGTGGCTTTACGTACAGCCATCACACTTACCGGCAGGGCAGTCGTATGCTGGTTCACACTGCGATAGATATTCTCTGCCGCTTTCTCTATCAGCTTCTTATATGTCTCATTATTCTCAAGTTCCGATACTTCCGGCATATATCCGGATATACCGGGACATACGGTACCGCCCAGGGACTGCCAGGCGTTCATCAGATCCAGCTCTGCCTCTTTCTCTCCGTAGGTAGTGCTCATGACCACAGGCGCCATATACAGTCTGCTTATCTTTTCCTTATCGCCGTACAGCCAGCAGGCATCCAGAAAGCTCATCATCATTCCGCCCACGCCGTGCCATTCCACGGTAGACGCCAGGACTACACCATCCGCATCTTTTAAGGTCCGCGGCAGAGTGGTTATACTGTTCTTCTGCTCAAACAGGTCGAATTTCTCAACCTTTACATTGAGCTCTTCAAATACCGTCATCATTATCTTAACCGCCACCAGAGTGGGATCTCCGGGCAGGCCGCGCCCGCCGTAATATATATTTATCTTCATAAACTGGCTCCTTTCTTAAAAATCCTGTCATTCTCTGCTGCCGGCAGTTCTGTCAGGATCTCCGGGCAGGAAAGTTCAGATTCGGAAATCATAGATTTCCTGCTTCACTTTTTTGCTCCGCTTTGGGTGACAGGGACTCAGCCCGCAGGATCTTTTTTTTGTGACCGGCTCTTCTTCCATTTTATTAGGACATATATGCCGGCAAATATCAACCCGGCTACAAAACCGCCCAGATGCGACATATAATCTATGCCCTCATCAAGGCTGCCTCCGTAAAACAGCAAAAGCAGCGCTATAAGTATGCGATTGTAAAATCTTACGGACTTCCACTGTCTGTTTAGCAGCATCCATGCTATAAGGGCTCCCATTATCCCGTATATCGCACCGGAAGCTCCGATCGATGCGTATGCTTCCCCTACTCTCATCTGCGACCATACGGACAGTATCCCTCCCGATAAGCCGCATACTATATACATCACAAAATAGGCCGCGCGGTGCATCTTCTCTTCCATCATACTGCCTGCGGCATACAGCATCAGCATATTACCGGCCAGATGGCTGACCGATGCATGCATGAACATATGCGTCAGCAACCGGTACCAGAGCGCCGGATTTCTTAATGTATCCAGAGTAACCCCGTAATCATAAGGGTTAAATACCTTCATGCTGCTTAAGATATACATTAGTGCATTAACCAGCAGCAGTCCTGTCGTGACCCAGTGTACTTCCTTTGAAACGGCAGGCTCTTTTTCATGTATCCGCGGCATTCCGTCCGGCCCCTGTTCTGCCGGAGCCCTGTCCAGATCATTTCTGGTATGTCTGGCTTCGTCCAGGTTTAATTCCGGCAGCTGTACGCTCACTCCCTGCTGTTTTACATGTTCTTCCAGCTGTCCGCGGAGTCCGTAAAAATCCTCTGCAGCCTCGGGAGGTACGAATAATCTGCTCCCAAGCGGCGCTCCTGTATCCGGATCGGGATTTTCATCATCTATCAGATACCATACCCTGTTTATCCAGCCGGTATCTTTATCCTCTTCTTCCCCGCCCAGGCCGTGTCCATCCCGGCCCGGTACAAGGTTTCCCACTCCGGTGGCATCTGTACATACCAGTCTCAGGAAGTGGATATCCTTTCCCCTGCCGTAATCCAGCCTGCCGCGGTGTACCTCCTCAAAGGCCTGCATCTGAGCCTGCGTACTGGTCTGTTTTCTCTCGTCAAAAAAACAGACTATGTTAACGGAGTAGTTTTCCTCCTGCACAAAGCTCATATAACGCTGGTCCAGCGAGCACATATACAACCGGTATCCCTGTTCCAAAAAGAATTCATTAAGAGTCTTCATCACTTGCAGACCTCCGGCAGGGAGAATCCCTTTATATACTCAATGAACCTGCTGCCTTCGACCGGTTTGGAGAAGTAGTACCCCTGGAAATAATCACAATCGAGCGCCAGCAGTTTCTTTATCTGAGCTTCGGTCTCCACGCCTTCCATTACCACCTTCATGTTAAGACGGCGTGCCATGCGGAAGGTATTCTTAAGTATTATATCTGCCTTTTCATTCTTCTCGGAACTCCACAATATCGACTTATCCACCTTCATGATGACAAAGGGCAGATTGTACAGATACGAGATATTGGAATAACCCGTACCGTAATCATCCAGTGAGAGCGAAACGCCCTGTTGCTCAAAACTCTCTATATTACCTCTCACCTCGCTGTCATTTATCATAGCCGAGCTTTCGGTGATCTCAAAGTTGATGCGTTCCGGTCCCAGCTTATACTTCTTCATGATACCGATAAACTCATCTGCCAGGCTCTTCTGCATGCATTGTACTGCAGATAGATTGACTTCGATATATTCTATACCCAGCTTATCCAGTCTGTTTTCAGAATAGAAACGGCATACTTCCGTGAAAACTATCTCACCTATCTTAAGTATATAGCCTTCCTTTTCCGCCATGGCTATCATAGGCTCGGGCGGTATATATCCGTACTCCGGATCGAAGAGGCGTATCAGCGCCTCCGCAGCTATGACCTTTTTTTCGTGCGTTGAATAAATGGGCTGATAGTATACTTCAAAACTGTCTTCATCAAGGGCGCGGCGGATAGCTTTAAGCATCTGCTTGTCCTTGTCATCATCCAGTATCTGGGATACGGAGCATTCGGCGCCGGGCTGCATCTGTATCTGGCTGATGTTTCCCATCAGATGCTCAAAACCGTCCATATCCTTCACGTCGGCGGGACTGTTAAGGCGCATGTAGCCGACAGAAAGCATCGACTCTAAAAATCCGCTGCGCCAGGGCTCCTTAAAGCGTGCACGTACCTCTTCATACAGCTCGTCACTCTCCTCCTTACCCGCAGAAGAAAACTTGACCGCCATCAGATCGTTATCAAGTTGGAATACCAGCGCATTATGCTTGAGCTCGTTAAGGAATGCCGTAACATGTCTTAAAAACACTTCCGTGTCTTCCTTCCCCAGAGATTCCACCAGCACTGCGTAATCCAGGATCCTAATAAAGATCATCCCAAAGGATCTGCTCCTCTCAAGATCTAACCTGGCCGATTCAAATACATATTTTTTCTTAAGGGCATCCGTAGTTTCAAATATCTCTTCCGGCCGCTGTACCGCCAGCAGCAGATTGGTCATGATGATGGCCCCGAGGAAGGTTAAGATAAAGAAACCGGGCTCTGTTATCTGCAGCAGTTCTCCCGCTGTCATGCACATACCTGCGGAGACCGCATGGATATTACGTTTCAGTCCCAGGACACGGTGGTAACGGATACCGACTATCATGCACAGTATCATCTCATAAAGCACATACACGGTCATTATCACCTGCAGCACGGGATTAAGCCTGAAAGAATCGGGAGATCCACCCACTATACCGTTACGGATCGCAAATACCGCAACAGCCAGCATCACCAGCACACTGGGAATATATATAGAATACATCCAATATCCCGGCGGGTTGGCATCAATGGTGGCAACGCAAAGGACATACGCTGTATAGGCTACAAAGAAAAACATCTGTGTGCATACACTTACAACATTGACACAGCTTACGACAAAAAAGGATGCGGCACCCTGGTGCTCCATATAAACAAAAGTCAGAGTATTAAAAATACCCATGAGCATAAGTGTTATCAAGAGGATATAGAATAATCTGTAGCTGGCGATAGGAACGCTGCGCTTGCGCTGGAAGTAGGCCAGCATTATGGCAAGGACTGCCATGGCTACCAGATCAAATGTAATGTTTACATCCATCAGTCCTCACCCCCTTCCGCAGCTTTCATTTGTATAACCTTGAGGAACTCCTCCTCCACCAGCTGTTCATAGAAATAATTTCCCTTGGCCAGATCACAGGCCATATTGCTTATCATGTTAAGGTATCCGGCGTCATCTATACCTTCTACCATCGTCATCATGTCGAGCTCCCTCGCCATCGTAAGGGTACAATCCATGGTGATACGCGCCTTGGCATTATCCATTGCGGATCTTATAACGGAGCGGTTGATCTTAAGCACCGTAAAAGGCATCTCAAAAATTGATGTGATGCTGGTAAATCCGCTTCCGTAATCCTCAAGGCATATACGGATACCTGTCTTTTCGATCTCGGCTATACTCGCCTTAAAACTCCTGCGCGCCGTAGAAACAGTATATTCCGAAAGCATCAGGCATATCATCCTGGGATCTATGCCGTATTTATCCATACTGGCTTTTAATCTGTCCAGTATACGGTATTGCAGGCACATTGCCGGATGCAGTCTGATCGCCAGAAACGACAACCCCATCTTATCCGGCCCCTGCTCTTTTATAAATCTGCAGGTGTTATCAAATACCATCTCACTTAACTGCATTACCTGACCGCTGCGCTGGGCAAAACGGAAGAGCTCATCATCATATATGTAGCCAAGTTCCTCATCAAAAAACAGCAGCGCTACCTCAGCAGCCACCACTCTCTCCAACGCCTGCGAATAAACAGGAGTATAACGGATCTCAAACTTATTACTGTCAATGGCACGGCTCAATGCCCCTGTGATCTCGCGGTCACGCCTTATCTTATCCAGATCAAAATCCTCTGTTTTCATCAGTCTCATCTCATCCGGCGATCTGTCAAAATTTCTCATCACACCCTGCATGAGCGTGATATCCTGCAGCTCTGTGGGCAGAGCCATACGCAGGATTCTTACACTCTGACGGGTAGCATCCTCTCCCCAGGGCTTTCCGAAACGCTCCTCTATCTTCTTAACCACTTCGGTAACCTCGCCTGTTTTAGGATGTGCTATCTCCAGCGCAAAGGTCCCTTTATCGATACGGAATATCGTTATATTCTCTCTTAAGGTTGAAAGGAAATAAACCACCGCCTTAAGCAGCTCTGTCATGGCTGTCTGACCGGCACTGCGTTCATAATCCCCCAATTCCGGCATTATCAGTTCCACCATGTCAAATCTTTTCCTGGTGATAAGAGAATATTTCATACGTTCCAGAAACGCGGCACTGCTGAGTACATCCAGGTCCGGATCAAGACGTTCCGACGGATTCTGTATAAAAAGGAACAGGATGAGCGAACATATTGATATAACACAGCATTCTATCACAAGCTGCGGCATGAACAGCTGCACTACGGTAGAGATCATCCCCAGTCCCAGGATTACCAAAACTATATTTCTTCGTCTGGCTGAAAAACTCTCTCTGTAATACAGCAGCGAAAAGAGGATCAGCCCCATGTAATATATAAAACCGATATAGACCGCAACTATGCCGGCTGCCCTGTGATACACTCCGTCCGGCGTATAATAGAATATGGCATAAGTCACGGGGTTTGAGAGTACGAACAATAAGATACCGGCTCCGGGTACCGCTATGACCGCCTTGGCCGCCATTGGTATCTCACGAAATGACCTTATCGTACTGAAAAGGTAAAAAAACATCAATATGACAACTAAGAAATGGGTTATAAAATAGATATGGCTGGCAATCTCCAGAATGTTTATCGGCACATCGTCAATGAATTCCACGACCAGCCATTTAACTATGGAAGTGAGCGCAGTAATGGCATTATCCACTACAAGAAGGATAAAATATGTACTCTGGGCATTTGAAACCCTGTTGTACTTTATAAAATTGGCTACGATCTGGGCAGACAGTATAACTGCCGCGATCGAAAAAGCGGCCTCATAATTCACTCTTATTATTCCTCACCCGCCGCTTGAAAACACGCCTTCCCGCTCTGGGTTTTTTATGCACCTTGGGGGGTGCCGGTTTGTCATAACATATATTATTGCTTATTATCTCCTCCGGAAGGCACGCAAGTACCTTTGCCGTATAATATGCATCGGCATATGCCCTGTGAAAAGGAACATTTTTTGGCAGTTTCAGCTCATCAACTGCTGTTTCCAACGCTTTGCTCTGGGCGGTATTCCCTATATACATTCCGTAGAGCTTCTGAACGTTGATATACGGTATAGCTTCATCACCCGACATCTGTGACATACCGTAATACTTCATATTGCGCCGAAGCTCCGATATGTCCTGGCTTCCCCAGGTGCACCACATCGGATCCTCGCCGCACCATTCAAAGAACTCTGATGCAGCCCGAGGGAAGAACCGTCCTGCGGACAGTTCTCCCCTCTTTAAGCCTAACATCTTTTTAATTCTCCAGTTTATCTCCTGGTATACCTGCGGGCGGATCAGCTGATCGTACTTGTCGATAACGGCAAAACGCTCGTTTAACTTTACCGCGCCGATCTCAATGATCTCGAAGGCAAGCTTACGGCTTTCCGTAGGCTTGCCATCCTGTGGCTGATTCCACTCGAGGTCAAATACTACATAGTTCATGTCTACCTGTCATTCCGACGGCTGCAGCCTTCAGAATCTTTCTCAGCCTACCTTATCCTCATCGCCGAAGGGATCGCCGCACTGAGGGCAGAACTTAGGAGGATTCTTAGGATCCTCGGGCTCCCAACCGCACTTGTCACACTTGTAAAGAGGTGCTCCTGCCGGCTTCGGCTTGCCGCACTCAGAACAGAACTTGCCCTTATTTACAGCGCCGCACTCGCAGGTCCATCCCTCTGCTGCAGGAGCGGGTGCCGGCTTCGGCTTGCCACACTCTGCACAGAAATTACCTGTATTGCCTTCGTGACCGCATTCGCACTTCCAGCCCTCTGCTGCGGGAGCGGGAGCGGCTGCTGCTGCAGGTGCTGCTGCAGGAGCGGGTGCTGCGGCAGGAGCCTGCTGCTGAAGAGCCTGTGCATTCTGTACGAAGCTCTGAGGTCCCATGCCCATAGCGCCGGTAGCGCCCTGCATCATGTTCATGCCTGCAAAGCCTATCATAGCGCCGCCTGAATTGCTGGCTGCATTCTGGATAGCCTGATTGTATGCCTGAGCACTTGCTGCATTGAGCATATTGGGATTGGTAAGTACTGCCGTCTTCTGGAACTCCTGAAGAGCCTTCTTGTCCTCTTCGGGAATGGTAACGCTCTCGATAGCCAGTGATGCGATGGAAATACCTCTTCCCTTGCTCCACTTATCGGTGAGCTTTGCATTCATTCTCTCGGTGATCTCATCAACATGTGAAGGGATCTGATTAGGACGAAGCTCAAGATCGGAAAGGGTAGGGAACACGCTCTGCATAGCAGCCGAGAACTCTGCCTTTAACATGTTATCCAGATTAGCTCTGGGATATGCGCCCTCTCTGTTACCACATACGTTGGTGTAGAACAGAAGGGGATCGGTTATCTTATATGAATATGTACCGTGTACACGCAGGCTGGTATCCATATCAAGGCCAACCTTGCTGTCTACTATACGGAACTCGATAGGCTGTGCCGTACCGAATCTGTTATCTGTGATCTCGAGCAGGTTAAAGTAATAAACCTTCTGTGTACGTGCTGCTATACCACCGAATGCAACCCTGTCCAGAGCATCCTTCATGCTGTTAACAAAGCCCTGTCCCAGACCACCTGCAAAAATACTGGGTGATGAAGAGTTGTCATACTGGAATGCGCCGGGTTCAGCACTTACTTCAACGATCTTTCCCTGATCAACGATGATCATACACTGACCGTCTGCTACTGCGATGATGGAACCGTTAGTGATAACGTTTTCCTCACCCTTAGTGTTGGAAGAACGTCCGTTTACCTTCTTCTGTCCTTCAACCAGGAGATACTGGGGATCGATAGCCGGGCAGTAGAAATACTCTTTCCACTGATCCGCAAGAGTCCCCCCTATAGCTCCTGTTACTGCTTTAATAAGTCCCATATCCTTCTCCTTTCTTTACGCCGGCTTTTGCCGGATTGATGTACTTTTTTATCCAACAGACAGTATCTCATACTTTCAGCTGATTTTCAAGCATTTGCCTTGCTGGCCCTTACTCCTATCTGGTAGTAATCGAAACCGTACTTATTGGCCACTTTACTGCCGTAGATGTTACGTCCGTCAAAGATCACAGGGCTCTTTAACATCTTCTTTATCTCATCAAAATCGGGGCTTCTGAACTCCTTCCACTCCGTTACCAGGATCAGGGCATCCGCACCTTTCAATGCATCATATTTGCCCTCTACGTAGGTTACGGCGTCATTGCCCTTAAGATAGCACTTTTTCGCCTCTTCCATAGCCTTGGGGTCATATGCGTTGATCTTTGCCCCTGCCGCTGTAAGGTCCTTTATCAGTGTGATGGCCGATGCCTCACGCATATCATCCGTATCAGGCTTAAATGCCAGTCCCCATACAGCAAAGGTCCTGCCGCTTAAGTCCTCCCCGAAATGCTCCTTGACCTTGGTAGTGAGCACATGCTTCTGCATGTAGTTTACGTCCTCTACCGCACTTAAGAGCTGTGCCTCGTAGCCGTTTTCCGCAGCTGTTCGTACCAGAGCCTTCACATCCTTGGGGAAACAGCTCCCACCGTAACCACAGCCCGGATATATGAAAGAATAGCCTATACGCTTATCGCTGCCTATTCCCTTGCGGACTTTATTCACATCCGCACCTACCGCCTCGCAGATGCGCGAAATCTCGTTCATAAAGCTTATCTTTGTTGCCAGCATGCTGTTGGCCGCATACTTTGTCATCTCCGCGCTGGCGATATCCATTATTATGAAGTTCTCGGTATTCAATACATAATGGCGGTAAAGCTCCCTCATGGTCTCTGCGGCTTCCTCATTATCCACACCTATTACGATGCGGTCGGGACGCATGCAGTCATTGACCGCCGTTCCTTCCTTAAGGAATTCGGGATTGCTTATCACGTCAAAAGTCAGATCCGATCCTCTCTTGTCAAGCTGCTCCTGTATGCAGGCACGTACTTTATCGGCTGTACCTACCGGAACGGTGGACTTATCCACAACATACATATGGTGGATCATGTTCTCACCTATGCTCTTTGCCACTGCCAGAACATATTGCAGATCTGCGCTGCCGTCCTCCCCCATCGGGGTACCTACTGCTATGAAACAGATATTACAGCGGTTAAGGGCTTCCTTTATATCTGTGGTGAAGTTAAGCGCACCTTTTTCATGGTTCTTAAGTACCAGCTCCGACAATCCCGGCTCATATATGGGAATGATCCCCGACTTAAGCCTCTCTATCTTCTTTTCGTCCACATCTACACACCATACTTCGTTTCCCATGTCGGAGAAGCAGGTGCCTGTCACCAGACCTACATAACCTGTTCCTATTACTGCAACCTTCACGCCGGATCCTCCTGAATTCTTTTTCTCACCGTTGTTATTCTATAGCATTTCAACGTAATTTGCAAGGAAAACAGGCCCTTTGGACCGCTAATATAAAGAGCATTAATGGAAAGTGCTGTTGGTAGAACAAAGGCGGCCGGGATGATACCATTTTTCCAAAGTTACCTATTTTTAAGTACATGTCAGAACAGCAAACACCGCATATATGATCCAAAGGGAGGGAGACCAATGAATAAGAAGAATGTTATCGATACCGAAAAGTTCCTCATGCTTGCCATCAAGGCAGCCAAAGCCAACGGGATCGTGGTAGAGGAGGAAAAAGAACTGCTGCGCAGGTACAGCAGATCCACAATGTACCATGATGATGCCGATACCGCTGATTTCGACGTATCTTTAGATACTCTCACGGCCTATTTTGAGACCTTAAGCCTTTCCCAGAAAAAAAGGATACTCTTTGAGATCCTTAATGTAATGTATTCCGACCATCTGTTTGATGAACCGGAATGCAACTTTGTATACGACCTGGCCGGACGCATAGGCGTTGATGAGTCCGAGCTGAGCCGCATACTTTCTATCTGCAGCAACGGATACGCACAAAAACAAAACAACGCCGTAGCATGCTAAACGAAGCGAAAAAGTGAGACAGCAGATCTGTGATCTGCGTTGTCGAACTTTCCTTCGCGGAGATCTTACAAAAAAAGGAGGAAAAAAATGACCCGAAAAAAAACAACCACCGGATTACTGGCACTTCTCATGAGCGCACTGATGCTTTTGGGATGCATCCCCGACACCGGACTCATCGCCAATGCTGCAGATGACGAAGCCGGCTGGATCGAAGCAGGCGATGCTGATGTGACTGATGATGCAGACGCGGACGATGGCACCGCAGATCCTGCGGACGGATTATTGAACGAACTGGGCCTTGGCGATCTTATTGTTGATGAATACGAAGACGATAACGATCCTGCTACCTACAAAGTTTGGATAGGGGATGTTCAGATCACGGAAACCAACAAAGATGATGTACTTGGCGACGGTAAGGTTTCTTTTGATCCCGCAAGCCATACTCTTACTCTTAAAAATGCCGTACTCGATAAGATGACAACCAAAGAAGGAGGCGCCCCTTCAGCCAGTGTCAATATATGTGCCAGGGAAACCCTTGTAATAAAAGGAAGCGCCAAACTGACCAATGCTTACAACAGCATAGTCGTGGGGCCGGAAAACCTTCTTGCTAAAGAGATACCGTCACTGACTATAGACGCCGACCTGGATATTGATGCAGTTTATTCCGGTATCTCCACCATGTTTGTTCCTCTTTATATCAACGGAGGAAACATAAGCGTCAAGAGCGAAATAGCCGGTATACTCGGTACGGTCGGTGATGTAACGGCCAAAGGCGGAAAGCTGAAACTCACCGGTGCGATGATTGGGATCATGAGTTCAAGATCATTGATCATCAACGGAGCCGCCATAGAAGCAGAAGGCAGTGAAGGCGCCGTCATGGCAAACCCGGCACCTGACTCAACCATAGAAATATATTCACCCTCATTCATAGAAGAGCCTTCAGGCACAAGTATCGCTCCTGCCAAAATACAGGGTAAAAACGGACAGGCAATCGTAGACAGTAACGGCGATCCCGTAAAGAATATAAAGATCGGTTTAAATTCCGTTACGAAGAAAGTAACCGTAACCTTTGATCTTAACGGACATGGACTTGGTACCATACCTCCCCGTGTGATAGGAAAGGGCGACAAGGTATGCGCACCTCCCCCGCCGGTCGATAACAAAATAAAATTCGGCGACTGGTATATAGAATCAGCGTGCAAAAATAAATATGACTTCGATACCCCGGTAAATAACGATCTTACTCTTTATGCACAATGGCTCGATGAGCAGGGAAACCCGATACCTACCGAAGAACCTGCCCCTTGGCCGGATCCCATTTACGGCAGCGGTTCACCCTTAGATCCCTTACCTACCGTCATTCCCGGAGAGACCACCGATCTGTATCTGGTCAAAGGTCAGAAATTCGACATCGGTGAGGGCTGGTATCTTGATAAAGACGCAGCGGATTATAAAGATAGTAAAAAAGTTGTAAGCATCAGCAAAAAAGGTGCTTTCAATGCCAAGAAAGCCGGTGAAGCGACCATCACCTGCGGAAAAGGCGAAAATACTTATACCATAAAAGTTCATGTGTCCGCTCCCAAGTTTGAGAAGAAAAAACTCAATCTTGAAATAGTAAGCGCAAATGATCTGACTGTTACAGAGCTTAACTTCATCCATGATGACAATCTGGAAGTGATCTACCACAGCTCTTCTCCTGATGTAGCAATGGCAGACGGCCCCTATCTGGCACTTATGGGCAAAGGAAGCACCAGGATAAGCGCATATGTAAACGGCTGCGTATATACCTGCACCGTATCCGTAAAAGAAAAAGCTATCCCTACCGAACGAAGCATGCATATGATCGCCGGATCATCCAAATCCATTAAAGTAAAGGGTGTTAAGGGCTGGAAGAGCGCATCCGATGACATCGCACTGATAACAAATAAAGCCGGTACCAAGGTAAAGGCTGTAAATCCCGGATATACCATCCTTACCGCAAGCGCTAACGGTGTTGAATATTTTATCGATCTCTGCTCTGATGATCTGACCATCACAGGCGATAAGGTACAGGCAGACGGTAAGCCCGGCAAAAACAAGTATAAGATCGACTTAACAGCAGGAGAAACTACCGATCTTGTATTCAGCGAAAACCTCTACCAGGAAGTGATCTTTAAATCCAATAAACCCGGTGTGGCGTTCGTAGATGAAGCCGGTCACGTGATCGCAAGGAACAAGGGCAAAGCGAAATTCACCGCAAAGGTTGATGGCAAGACCATTACGATCACCGTAAATGTAAGTGCTGCTCCAAAAACAGAATAAAAAGAATAAAGCCCGGCAGCCGAAACTGCCGGGCGTTTTTGTTACCCAGGGAGGTCTTATCTCCTTAGTTATTGACCGTTACGCTTATGGTAATAGTCTTTCCGTTAATCTTAGCGGTGAATTTGCTCTTGCCTGCGCTTCTTGCGTATACATTGCCGTCTTCGTCAATGAACGCACTGTCAGGCTTACTGCTCTTAAATATCACATCCTGCTCTACACCGGGAAGTGATATGGTGGTGCTTTCACCTGCATTCAAAGCGATACTGTACTTGTTGGTCTTACCGGGTGTTACCTTTTCACCGGATACGGTGATATCCTCTGCATAGAAGTCGATGGTATAATCCACATCGTTTGCACTGGCAGTGAGTTTTGCAACACCGGCCTTCTTTGCGGTAACCTTGCTTCCCTTCTTGTTCATCTCTGCGACCTCGGGATCACTGCTTTCCCATTTCTTTACGCCCTTTACGCTTATGGTCTTGGAAGCGCCAACAACAGCATGCATGGTACGTGTCTTTGCTGTCTCACTTTCCTTTACACTTACGGTGCACTTATACTCTTTACCGTTTATAAATGCACTGATGGTAGCCTTACCCTTTGCAACAGCAGTTACAGCACCGCTTTCATCAACCAGAGCCACATCAGGCTTTGCACTGTAGAATAATACGTCCAGTCCGTCAGCACCACTTATGGTTATCTTGTTATTCTCTGTCTGGCCTGCCTCTAACTTAAGGCTCTTGGTTATAACGGGCTTGCATACTGTTACTTCTATGACCTGCTCACCATTCTTTATGGTAGCAGTTCCGTCCTTCTTGGCACTTAATCTGCCCTTCTTGCTTATGCTTATTATCTTTTTGCTCTGCTTATCCACAGGTGCCCAGCCAGCTGCCACATTAAACTTCTGTCCCTTTACAAGATACAGCTTTGATGTTGTATCCGTGATCACCTCTACGGGATCAAGTGCTGAATCTCTGATGGCAGGTCCGGGATTCACTACCTCGGTCCACTTTGCAAATAGTTCAATGTTCTTTGTTACAGCAGCATTGAAATCATATGCATTGGCCAGTTCTTTTTCGGTGTACCAGCCTCCGAAGAGGAAGCCGTCTGCCTCAGGATCTGCAGGCTTTACAGCTTTGCTTCCGGCAGCGACACTCTGTGATGCGATCGCATTACCATGTCCCATCAGATTAAATGTCACAGTATACTTAACAACGTCTTTCTTGTAGTCGATCTTTACTGACTTAGCTACATTACCCTCAGCATCAACTATAGCGAATACATCTGAACCTTCGAGCGTGGCTTTGGCTGCTTTTCCGCCTGCAGGCTCGGCTATCTCCAGCTTGCTGTCAATTATTATGGCATTATCATCGCTGGTCGCTACAGCTGCCTTATCAGCAGAAACTTCCACCTTACCGCCCTTGACCTCAAACTTTTTGCAGTATATTCCGACTAGTTTTGCATTAACCGCTATGTTACCGTTTTCGATAACCAAAGATCCGCTCGACATGATACCATATGACTCGGCATCGCTTACTTTTATACCTATGTTGCCGCTTGTGATATCGACCTCTTTTGCAAAAGCAACGATACCGCCTAACTTTGTCTGTATATCAAGATCCGCCTCTATCTTAAGTTTTGCTTCCTGGTTGGTAATTGCTATTCCCCCTTCTGCATCCGCATTGACCAGGCTGGCCTTTCCTTTAATAGTCAGATCTTTAGTGGTGTATATGATCGAATTGCCTGAATCCTTACTATACTTATTTACAACAGCATCCTTAAATGTCAGTGTATTGGAAGCTGCATCGTAGCTTACCTTGCCATCACCCAGGACATTATCCGCGTTCTGGCTGGTAACCTGAACACCGCCTACCCATACATCATACTTAACTTCTTCTACCTTTCCGAACATGACCGCAGTCACGGGTTTACCGTCCTTACCGTTTATGGTAGTACCGTCTGCACTGATAACTGCACCTGCGGGAGAGATCACGCCGGTTTCTTCGCCAAGTACTATCTTTGCTGCAGAAACAGCCTTTTTATTACCTGAAGCCCATACGCTTCCGCCTGCAATATTAAGCTCGTTTCCTGCAACTATACCTGTAGCTGCCGAACCTGTTGCATTAACACTTACTGTCGCTTTATTAAGCTTGACATCACCGCCTATCGCACTGATCCCGGCAGCTGCAGTATCCATCTTTGCTTCAGCAGAACTAATACTTATATCCTTTGCTGTATAGATACCAAAACCGGCTGTTGTCTTAAGTTCAAGCTTACTGCCGCTTGTTACTGTAACGGAACCTTTATCATTTCTTACCGCATCGTCTGCGACATTAAATTTGAAAGTACCTGAAAGTGTAACATCACCGGTGTTAGCAAAAATGCCGTAATCCGTACCGGAAAGATCAGCCGAACCGCTTATTACAAGACCGTCTTCCAGCTCCGAATAAATATACATTGTTTTAGATGCATCGGTATACGCAGTATCGATCTTGTTAACATTCTTAAGTGTAAGTGTATTAGTCTTAGGATCAAAACTTGCAGATCCTAAGCTTATTCCGGGAATAGCTTCACAGTTTGATTCTTTGATCTGCGTGTTACCTACCCAGAGCTTATAAGGGGTATCATATTCCATTACCACTCTCTTGGCAGGATTTGCTCCCTCATATACGGTACCGTTCTTTACGGTATATGCAGAAGGAATGGTCACTGTCATACCATCGATAGTCAGCTTCTTGGACTCGATAGCCTGCTTTGTCCCCGATAATACCAGCTTTCCTCCGCTTATTGTTATATTGCCTTCTTCGGAGCAAAGAGCCACCTGATCGGTAATACTGTTAGAAACAGGGCTT
>JAEEGL011280990.1_pt1 | contig 33305 bp, 37 predicted proteins | sample 9134231 | NCBI WGS metagenome assembly JAEEGL01 (sample SAMN16246548, study PRJNA631951) | gut metagenome | biome: gut microbiome; feature: rumen; material: fiber-attached | host: Bos | place: Iran: Karaj | collected 2018-10 | reverse complement strand
GTATGCTATACCGTCTTCTTCGTTCGAAGTTCCGATGTCGTCTCCCAGAACGACAACAATTCTGTTATTGAAGTTGTAGTCGTCGTTGACTCGCTTTGCTATCCAGTTCAGATGAGACTTCTTTGTAACATAGTAGAATCCAGAGTTGATATTGATATCATCTGATGCTAGGTAGCCGTCAATCTTAGATTTCACATACGGATCACTATAGAGAATCTCATTACCATATACTTGCAAGAACTTCTCAGCATTGTCGGCATTTACGAATATAGGCTTCTCAGACAGATCGTCTTCATAGTAGTTCTGATAGTCTACACCGTATGTCTCGTACTTGAATTTCGTCTCTTCAAACTTAGTAGTCTTGTTTCCGTTGCTGAAACGGTCGAAGTCTTCTAGATTTCTGTATTGCTCAATCGATATGTCGTCAGTGTCATAAGTGTCAAGAAAAGCATCGCTCATCGGAATTCCGGAAGCGATGATATGTGACTCCACATCACCTCTTAGGATCTTCTCTTTGAAACTGTTGAAGAAAATTTCTCGCATAATCTATTTACACCCACCGCTTTGCCACATGGCCAATGCCGTTCTTGTCGTCTCTGTTGACAACTGTATTTTCTGATAAACTCAATACCATTTGATTCTTTGTTATCCAGTCGATCGTATTCACCATAGGAGCCTTCTCTGGATTCAACTCGGACTCTTCATAGGAAGAGATAGCCGTTGGACTCTCTTCATCGATAGTGAACTTCGAGTAAGACAACCCATAGTTTCCATTGATCATCCAGTCTTCGAAACCGTAGTCATCATGCTTCTGGAACATCGACTCGATGATCGAATTCCAGTTCTCTATGTCTTTGTCAGATATATCTGGCATACCCTTCGCTGTAGTAGTAGTTGAAGTGGTTATTCCAATCACTTTGTTGCTCTTACTACTTATGGATACTGCACCGCTTGTCCATCTGAGCCAATATGCCATCCATAGAATATCATCATTTCCTCTCATAAAGCATGGATGACCGATATTTGTATGGATATTTCCTCTCGATATGATATTGTTCTGGTAGAAGTTAGAATAAGGCCTATTGATCAGCTGGAAAGTGTTGTCCGCGTATAGCTTTATCTTAGCGCTATCATTTGGAAGCGATATCCACATACCCCAGTTCTCCAGCCAGTGACAGTTTACGCCAACTGAACTCTTCCATGAATTTCCAGCTGCTGTAGCTATAGTCTGAAGCTTATTCAATGGACTTCTATTCTGGAAAGCCTCTACACAGTATGGATCGAATATGTAGTATCTCATGAACTCGCTTCTTTCTAGCTCACTTGATATTCTGTAGTAGTCTACATTGAACTGCGCTAATTCTCTCTTCAGCTCGTCATCATCGTGACTGCTGCTATATCTTGTGAAGATATCTCTATATTCTTCGACAGCTTTAGCTGCTTCTCTATTATTTGGATCCTTTATATCATCTTCAGGGATTATCGTATATAAGTATTCATCTTGAAGGTTTCTATCATTCTTTATCCTATCTGCTATCTTGCTTACAGTTTCGAATATAATTGGATAGTTACCATGTTTAGTATATCGGTCATATACTTCAGTCATCCACTTTAATGGCATCCAAGATCTTGTATATCCATTCCACATATATAAGCTTAGGCAGTTTCTAGATAGATTGTAAGTATCGCTCTGAGTTATCACTTCTTCGATGATAGGCTCAGCCATAGCATCTGCTTCATTCTCATTGAAGAAAGTCTTTATCAGAAGAGATACTATACCTGATACAGTAAAAAGCTTAGTCACATCTGAAAACCTCTTGTTTGCCTTCAATGCGCTAAGCAATTTCGGTACACCAGTAGCAGATTCTGCATCAGAGATGATTCCGGCAGGAATAGTATAGTACCATTCATCGAGATTACCTTCTGCAGACTGCTTAAGAAATTCGAAAACGAATGATCCGACTAGATCTCCGTTGATAAAGCTCGAGCCAGCCAAGAAACTCAGAGCTCTACCTGCCCAAGTGCTGCTTGTTGAGCTTTTTGAGAATAACTGTGTAGTTGCCTTTATGTAGCACCAGTTAGATAGACTGTCAACCCAAAACCAGTTAGGAATATTATCTTTGTCAGCTGCTTCTACCTCAGCAAATACGTCTTCTCTCTCATCAGTTAGACCGAGAGCTTGTGGACTGAATGTAGGCATCAGAGTAGTGCGCTTCACAGAAGACTGCTCTGAATCTGGAGACCCGTAGTAGTATTCATAAGGAGACATCCAGCCATATTGATCTTTTAGCTCATCGCGGACCTTGTCAAATCCTCCTTGCTCATTTTGTCCAAATGTTCCAAATGTGAAACTGTCAGTTCCATAATCATATCTTTGGACTAAGTTGCTGTACTTTATCTGATCAGCCATGAATACACTCTACAAGTTTGTCTTATAGAGTATTTATCGAATTTTTATCCTATAGACGAGAGAAAGTTATATGCCATCGCTTTTCATCAACTCTAGAGCATGATACGACATAGTCACTCATGCGACTATTCCGACGACGGACACGCATAATTCTCTCTTTTTCTTGTTCTCTAATGGAATTCCAGTTATCTACACCGTTCAACATGTCGACGACATAGTGCCATTTCGCTTCATCGGATTTTAGACAAGCTATCTTGAGAAATGCCTTATCAGCTTCTAGTATTCTCCCTACTCTGTTGACTGTAGCTGTGCCTGACTTTAACATCGCAAATAAATATACTAAATAATGATATTCTGGAAATTCTCATGGCTGAAGAACATGGACTTAGCTTTCTCGAATTCATAGAGAAGAACCTAAACGAGGAAGAGGAGCTGAACGAGGCTCTCTATCGTAAGGCAGTGATACGCAAAGGGAAGAAGAAGCTGAAGTGGTACTCTGACAAGCCTGGATTCAAGATCCAGTATGACAAGAATGGAATACCGCACGAGAAGCGCATAACTGGAGCTGAGAGAAGACGTAGAAGACTTGGTCAGAGAACTGGAAAGGTCAAGAGAGCAGCTATTCAGGGCAAGATTCAGCTCAGACAGCAGCTAAGCAACCGACTCGGCAAGATGACTGGTATTCGCAAAGGTGCAAAGAACACTGGCACTTCTCTCAATGCTGCAAAGTCATTCTTGAGCAAAGAATATCCAATAATGGACGACAAGTTCAACATAACAGACCTGGAGAGCTGATCATGGAGAGATTCTTAGAGTTTCTGAACAGAGTTGACGAGAAGCTGTATCGAAAGCGCATGGTCAGAGATGGCAAAGTTGTTCAGAAGTGGAAGACTGACAAGCCTGGCGTCTATCGTGTCGAGTATGACAAGAACGGAAAGCCTAGTGAAGTTCGTATGACTCATGAGGAGATTCTAGCTCGTGAGCGTGGACAGAAGATCGCTAAGACTAAGCGAGAAGGCCAAGAGAAGACTATCGAGAAAGAGCGCAAGAACAGCTTTAGAGTCAGAAAGCAGTCTGGTCTAAAGCACTACAACAAAGAATTTCCTGATGTTAACTCAGAGAACGATGAATCTGCGGAGTAACTATTATGGACGAGAAAGAGTTCATGCAGCTGCAGATAGCCGAGATAGAGAAAGAGAAATGGCTCCAAGGAGAGAGACAAGGCTCTGATCCAGGAAATGACTTCGTTAGACAATGGATTCTAAATCACGCAAAAGAATTTCGCGAAAAGCATAAGCCAGAATAGCTACTTGACTGGAAGACTCTTATTCTCGCTATACAGCCTCAAACGGCTTGAGCTCATTCTCTGGTCGACTTTGCAGCTGATCTTTACAGTCATCTTCTCTCCCATCGAGTCTTGATCCAGCTTATATGACCAGTCAGTTATCGCTACGATCAGATAGGTGTCTAATACGCCAGCTCTGAGGATATCGAGACGATGAAGTGACTCATTGAACTTCTGCTTACCTATAGTCAATCTCTGACGATCACTCCAGCTTCTAGCTAATACAGTGTCACCCATGGCAGCTATAGAGTCAGTAGCTTTGTCTATTGTATCTAAGAATCCCATGTTTTCACTATCGTCGTCATTTCCGAACATGACTTTTCCAGCTTCGCTCACTGCTGACTTTGCGATGGGAAGAACACTAGCTAATCCCGCGATAGCCTGATCGACATTTTCTTTAATGAGACTATTGAATGTTGCTGTAGCATCAACTGTAGCATACTGTGTGAGATAATTTATCACGTCTTTTTGATTTGACGGATAGCAATGAGTATCAAACAGCTCTGTAGGTCTCTTCCAAGCTGTGAATGTAAGCTCAAAGTCACCATCCATCTCTTTGTTCGAGGTCATTTTAGCAGTGTATCCGCCAGCTAGCTGCTTAGACAAGTTTGCTCCTAGGGCTGATCCGACAGCACCTATGAGACTCCCTCCGTCGTTCGATATCGAGAATATGTTTATAAGAAAGTCAGTAGCAGTCTTCTGGGGACCATCAGCTATGTCAGTCTTGAACTCTATCTGCGGCACCTCATCTAGTATACCGCATATTGTCGTGTATTTTGGATTTAGTTCTGCATTCTCAGTATCTTCATGCCCGGCAAGTAGAGACTCATTTGTGCTAAGAACGAACCAGTTGTTTCCGTATAAGTTTTCACTGAAACCCTCGAAGTAGTTTCTCGATCTCTCTTCGTTGCTTAGCTTAGGCTTATATATGTTCTCTTCAGTTTCCATCTAAGCCTCACTTATATTCGCACATCTTTACGATCTGTGATGGGAGAACTTTGCAAACGCTCTGTAGAGACATCTGTATCTCACAGAATTCTGGGCAGCATCCAATTCTATCCCGCTCTTTGTTCATTATTCTCACAACATGGGGCGAGAACTTGAACTTCATGTCTTTTATGAAGAAGTCAAATACTGGTGTACAACCCGTTACAGTATTCAGCAAATATGAATTGTCCGTGTCACGAATCACTACACCGAATGAAGATCCGATTCTATTTCCTATCCAGTCTTGGATGCCATTATTGTCCGTATTTACACCAATGACACCTTGGAATGCCTGCTCTCCACCTTTCAACATCTCTCCAGGTTGAAGATTCATTATTCCACCACCGAGTTTCTTCAAACCCTCTACTGTCTGCTTTCCTCTAGCATTTAAGACATATTTTCCATCAGCGTCTTTATCATGGAATGCGGTCAGGACGGCTTGAACGTTATCTTTTATTACGCCAGTAGAGAATGCCGTTTTAGGCATCATGCACTTCTTTCCTAGTTCAAGCCACTTGAACATACTCGTTGTCTCATTAACGATCTCTACTAGATTTTCACCGTCTTTTCTTAACCCCTCGACAAATATGTCGTTGCTTATGATCGGATATGCGATCAGACTCAGATCTAGCTCGATATAAGCGCCATCGTCGTTGAGAGATGCTGACAGCTGAGTCCACTTGTCTGTCAATATAGGAGGAACATACTTGTCACCAGCTAGCATTCTTACTATCTTTCCTGGTATGCTATCTCCAGCCCCAGCGAATGTCGCTATCTTGTTCGCTATGTATGCAGAGTTGCTCTTATCCCAGTCGCCCCAGTTTGTTGAATATTTTATCTCAGGAAATTCTGACAAGTAGGCATTATAGTATTTAATGCCGTCTAGCTGTTCACGTGCCTCTTTCGACATAGGAAACAGAGATATTGAACCTCTTCTAGCTCTACCGCCATATATGTGAATCTCTTGTGCCATGTCTTAGTCGCCCGATTTAGAAGTAGTTTCAGTACTACTACTAGTCTTTTTCGTATTGTTGTTAATGCCTAGCCATACAGACTTATACTCGTCAAAGCTATTGTAGAAGTTGTGCACCTCATCAAGAATATTTCTAGTGACTTCCAGAAGATACTGCTCTGATGCGTCGCTAATTCTAGCGTTACTGCTGTCCATAGACATAGACATCAAGCTGACATTTCGATTGTCTCCTGCCTCTTTTAGACTCAATACGCTCTCGCTCAGCTTTCTTAGTCCACTATCGAGAGACTTCAACAGTGCGTCTTGATTATCGGTCAAAGGCTTTAGAGCTCTGGAGAATACTTCTGCTGGCTGTTCCCTATTTCCAGTGACCTCTGGAATATTCTCGACTCTGACGCTGATAGTCGAATTCAGAAGTGACATGAGATCATTCTGGAAAGCCGTGTCGTATTCGATCGTGTTGGATTCAGCAGTCTCTTTTGACTCCGCTTGACTAGATGAGCTAAGCAGGCTGTTCTTTACATCTGCTAGTCTGTTTGAAGATAGACTAGAAGCAGCCAATATGTTTCTGAATACGAATGATGCTGCGTTAAGATTGTTTAGGATAGCGGCGTTCGTATCGCTTATATGACTGACTGCGTCGGATATTCCGTTAATTCCAGAACTCAAAGTTTCCTTTGAAGACTCTATCGCGCCAGTGACTGCTTCTGCTGCTTCGCTAGTAACTCCTTCGCTATCACGGGATCCGATAATTGAGCCAAGCATTCCACGCTTACCCCAAGCTAGTCCAAATATACCACCATCTAAGATACGTTCCATGAAGGCTTTCGCTTCATCGCTTAGACTAGAGATGCTGTCTGATATCTTAGTCAGTATCAAGTAATAACCGCCGAAGACTACTGCTAGTCCCGCTACTACTGGGATAGCCAAGCCAGTCCCTAGAGCTAGACCGACAGTTACTGGATTCGACCAGTTCTTCAAGAACTTAGCTGTTGCGTCAAGAACTAACTCTACCTTCATCATAAGAGTCGGTGGCAGAAGTCCACCTATTGCACCAACTCCTCCCATGCTCGGGCTCTGAGGCACAGCTGCTGCTGCGATATTCTTCGCTGATACACGATCCATCTTGTTTATCATAGTAGCGTTTGAGCTAGAGATGGATTCTTTTATCGAGCTGCTAGATGATATTGATGATTCTGATATGGCTTTTAGATCTTCGTGAACTAGAGGAACAAAAGCTTTGAAGTCGTAGAATAACTCTCTACTGTAGTCGCCGTTTACTTTGATCTGGTTAGAGATAGTGTCTAATACGGTGAGGCCATCTGCTAAGACTGACTGAGTAGATTCAACTGCTAATCTCAGACTATTCTCAGTCCATATCAATAGACTGCTGATCTGCCTGATCTCAGCTTTTAGTTCATCTAATCTTTTCTTCTCATCTAACGTCGGCATAGAAAGTCCTTATATTTACACCTTTCTACCAGCGATCTCGGCGGTGTGTCGATTAACCCAGGTCGTGTTAACCTTCTCATTATTCGCATTCAAGAAGTCTTTATTTCCGGAAGTGCTATAGTCATCACCGATCTTAGTGAAGTCATATCGATCAGTCATACTTCCTTCCCATGAGTTTGTTGCAGAGTCATAAGAAGTGTGATCTGTAGCGTAGTTTCCAGACACAGCCATAGTCGAATCGTATGCATCAGGGCTGCCGTTAAGCTGTGCTGAAGTGAATACCCATAGATCTGAATCTTTCTCGTGAGTGAAGAAGCTCTGATAATCTTCAACGATGGTATATCGACCATCCTCATCTCTTTTCAATATTCCATTCTTGACGAGTATCGAGTCATCTGGATCGGCGATTGTGAACTTTCCATCTTTGCTCTTCAATGACACCTCAAGAGGAATCTCTTTATAGACCGCTATGCTCGGGTTGAGCTTCATGATAATCTGGTCTATTATAGCGCCATGCTCTATCTTCGTATAGACTTGACCTTCGATAGTGAACGAAAATTTAGCTTCCAGCTCACGCTTGTCTTGTTCTCCAAAATCGTCCTGATAGTCTACCGAGACAGAGTCAAGCTTCATCTTTACGTCTCTTCGTATGTTCATGAACCAGAACTCTTTTATGAAAACGAAGGCATCTGGATCGAAACGGCTAGAGATCTGCTCTACTATCTGAAGAATATCGGCGAACTTGTCAGCCTTAGCTGTTAGCTCTATCCCTATGTTGTATGGAACTGGCTTAGCGTCAGACCATAATAGATCAACATATCGCTCTTCTATACCTTTGCTCATCAGATACTGGTCATAGAACATTCGTATCGTGTTGGAAGAAGCGGCTCTTGCTTGATCATACTGGAATGAAGTGATTTTGTAGTACATATTAGGAAGCGGAATATAGTATGTCTTACCAGATTCCTCTTCTTTTCTAAAGTCATGTGATTTTGCTCTAGGTCCGAACTTTAGCGGAACTTGAATCTTCTTTCTTGGATATCCATTCTCATCAAATCTGACAACATACATGTCATTGAAGAACTTTCCGAACGCTATGATGATAGCTCTGACGGTGTCCGCAAAGTAGTAGTTGTTTGGATACCCGAAGTTGTTGGCATCGTCGAGTGTAGCTCTCCACCATCCATGCTCATCTGGGTTATATCCTGTGCTCTTCCAGTTGCTCTCAGCCATTCGTACACTCCAAACATGTATATATTATTTATCCAGATTTGTGAACTTTCAAAATGACTGAACAGAACTACTTCAACGTGAGCTATGATAATCTGCCTAGCAAGGGTAAGATGTATCGAAGCGGATCTTCTATCAAGTTTCGTGTATTGAATATACGAGACTTGAAGTTTCTTGCTGCGATCAATCCAGACAATTCAAGAGAGATGGTCAATGAGATGCTAAGACGGTGTCTCTTTCTCGATAAGCTCAAGTTTGAAGATATTCTCGAGATAGACAGATTATCGCTAGTATTCTATCTCAGGACAAATACTTTCCAGCTGTCGAATGGTTATAGAACCGAGTTTAACTGTCCATACTGCAAAAACAGGGTTATGAGGGATATAAAGCTTCCAGAGATAGCTGTTCGAAGCATAGAAGAGACCAACTTGAGATCAGAAGAAATCGGAAGAAAAGTAATATCTGGTGTTCACAAGAAGATCGGTGAGAAAATCTACAAGACTGGAGAACGAGATCTTGACACGATTCTGAACTTCACTGATTGCGCTGATGTTTTGAGAATAGGAGATCCCAATAAGCTTCTCGAACTTCCAGCAGACGAGTATGCAAAGCTTCTCAGCATAGCAGAGAGCGCAAGATGCGGAATAATGGGATATGTAGATATTGCTTGTAATCATTGTGGAAGAACACTTAGAGTTGGTATAGATCTAGCAGATGAGACTCTATTCAACAAAGTCTCTATGGTCCAGATGATCAAGAATCGCGTTCAAGTAAGCAAGTACTGCGGATGCGATATCTCAGACGATATGCCATACAATGAAGTAGAGATAATGATAGCTTATGTGAATGAGCTAATAGAGAAAGAAGCTGAAGCCATGAAAAAGAAGAGCGGAAGGAGATAGTTAATGAGCGAATTTCAATATGATGACTTAAACAAGAGGTTTGGAAATATTGAAGACGACTGGATGGCGGGCTCTGATCTGTACCATTCAGAGTCAAAAGAGAATCTCAAGACTTGGACAGGTAAAGTCATCTTGGTAAATGATCCTTTGAAGCTTGGACGAGTCAAAGTAAAGATCTTCGGCATCTACGACGATGTACAAGAAGATGCTATCCCGTGGGCTCTACCACAGACTGGTTATCTCGGATCTTCATCTTCGAATCTGGTTGTTCCACCAGTAGACTCGATCGTTCGTGGCTTCTTTGAGAACGGAGATACTTATAAGCCAATCTATACATCAATAATAACAGTAGATAACCCTATAGAAGCAGCAGCAAAGAGCTTCATTGGTCTCAATAGTCCAGGAGATAGTATCATGAATGACGCAGTCAATTCAGACTATCCTCATACAATGGTTCTAATGAAGACTGACGAAGGAGAAGGCGTTACCCTTAATAGAAGAAATGGCTTAATGAAGATTTCTCATCGTTCCGGTCTAAAGCTTCAGATCGATCCAAATGGTAGTATACTGATCGAGCAGAGCATGTCTAAGAAGATCACGAGTCGTGATCCTGCTAAGATGGACGTTACTCTAGAAGGAGACTTCAATCTTACTGCTAATGGTGAGATAAAATTAAATGCACAGAAGAACGTGTACATCGATGCAGTTCTCGGTGACGTTAATCTCGGAAGAAACAGCTTGAAGACATTAGTTTGCGCTCATCCTGCTTGCTTTGTCACTGGTGCTCCGACTAACGGTGGAAACACTAACGTGAAAGCCTAGAAGTTAGTGCTGATTATCTTCTTCCAGTCTATCCAGTTCTTGATAGTGAAAGACAGTGATGCGACGTTAGCGCTAGTCTCTTCCAGCCATCCCATGTAGTATCTCTGCTCGATAAGCGCTCGGTTTATCTTAGCTACTTCATCATCGAGCGCCGTCTGCTCAGAGGCTTCTTTAGCTGTGTAAGCGTATCCACCATCTTTCAGCTTGTTTTTCGCTCTGGCAGTAGCCTCTTCCAGCTTGGTCTCTAAGGTAGCTACGACTGCGACTTGCTTTCGATATGCGTCGATATACTTCTGCTTCATGCCTGGAATCTGCATATTCTTTTCCATAATATCGTCAGGATTGTCGGGCATAAGCAGATCTTCGTCTGCCATTGATTGATATTTCAGAAAATCTTCTCTTGTCATTTCCACTTCTCCAAAACTTTGTTGAGATTGTCGCGAAGCTCTGTCACTTTGTCCCAATCCATTACATCATCGTCGTCAAGACCATGCACATCATCAAGTCTGCTATACATATCATCGATTGCGCTTAGCCACTGTCTAGTCATACGAATTATGCATCGATGAAGCCTGCGGATTTCCTCGTGTGCATCTTTAAGTCCGTCACTCAGGTCATTGGCTGATATTTTGTAGTCTACCTTAGCGGAACGCTCTTCTTTAACCTGTTCTTTCAACCACGAAATCACCTCGTCGGCTTTGGACTTGAGGTAAACCTCCGCATCGGCAATAGTGCCATATACTGGAATGGTAACGTCTGCCTTATGTGCTACAAGTTCGCTCATTTGTCTGCCTCCTTCTAGTTCACTAGCAGTGCCCTTCACATATTCTTCGCAGAACTTGACATAGTCACCCATCTGCCTTACGATCTCTTGTTCATCACGTTCATGCATCTTGACGAATTTCTGCAGGCTCTTTCGATTGTACTTGCATCCGAGTTCGCCCTTCTTGTTCTCATAGATATAGTCATCGTTATCGCCAAAAAGTCTACAGATAGTATATCCTTCCTGGTAGTCGTAATCTTCCCACTCGCAACCTTTGCACCTCATTTGTATTCCTCCGCTTTGGCTCGGCACTTGTTAGCGAAGTCAGCCCACCAACACGTCTTTGGTTTGTTTTGTTCTTCAAGCAAATCCGTCTCGCGAGCAGCAAAAGCAGAGCGCAACAACCATAGTGCACGTCTCAGACTACGCTCTCGCATACCTGCATCTACGCTGTCTGCGTAAGCAGTAGCTTGCACATCTTCAAGTTTCGACGTGAGGTAGGCATTCTCTTGTCTTAGCTTATGAATTTCTTCATGAAGCTCATCTTCATAACCGAACATTATGCCTCCTCTAGCCATTCATAGAACTGCTCATGATCAGTCTTGATGGCTTTTTCTATCTTCTTGAACAACTTCTGCTCTAAGTAACGGCTCTTTCGCTTTTCACGATGCTCACCGTACTTTTTGATGAGTTCCAGCACATTTTCTTTTTCTTCGGCAGTCATTCAAGCTATCCTTGGATCAGATCACTTTACACAGTAAATATACAAAATTTAGAGCAAAATCTAAACCCTAAATTGCTCGAAAATACATAAAAGAGCGCATTTTGTATATTTTAAGGTGATATGTACATACAGTTCAAGAGCATAAAGTTCAGAAATTTTCTCTCTTATGGGAACGGCTGGACTAAGCTAGAATTCAATGACAGGCTCAATATCGTCAATGCGACTAACGGATCCGGAAAGTCTGCAATAGTGGACGCGATCTCTTTTGTATTGTTCGGAAAGCCATACCGCGACATCAAGATGAAGAGCCTCGTCAACTTTATCAACAAGAAGAACCTGGAAGTAGAGATAGAGTTCGAGATCGGACATGACAAGTACAAGATGCTGAGAGGTCTAGCGCCGTCGAAGTTCAAGTTGACTAAGAACGGAGAAGAGATAGACAATCTATCTTCGAAGAAGCTCAACCAGATGGAGATCGATAAGCTGCTCGGCGTCAGGTATCTGCTATTCAAGAATGTCATGTGCATCGGTGCAATATCCAATGTGCCTTTCTTCAATATGAGTCTGCCTGATCGTAGAGAGCTGCTGGAGACGATCTTCGGTTTGACTAATATCGCCGATATGTTGAAGGAAGTCAAGCTTCGCAACTCTAACAATAAGATGACACTGTCCACTAGCACCGTATCAAAGACTGGAATTCTGAACAGTATCAATGATATGAACAACTTCATCGATGAGACTAAGAAGAGGAAGCTAAAGTTCAAAGAGATCCAGAACGGTCGGATAGTAAAGATCCGTGAGCACATAGATGAGCAGAAGTCGCATATAGAAGATCACAGAGACAACATAAAGAAGTGCGAAGATAAGCTTGAAGAGATAGGTGGCACTTTCGATGAGATAGAGAATATCAAGATTCGCATCAATGAACGCAATACTGCTATGGTGAAGCACGAAGCTAAGATAGAAGATCTAAAGACTAGATTATCAAACCGAGATAAGCCAATCTGTCCAGTATGCGGAACGGATATGTGCTCTGAGCATGCCGTCAAGTATTTTGAGAAACTGGAATCCGATCTTCGAGAAGAGCAGAGAAGCTTAGATATTCTAAAGCCATTACAAGACAGAGACGAGAATGATCTATCCGTCATGCAGGGGAACAAGAAACTCTACGATGCTATAGTGTCGAGGCTAGTGCAGGAGAAAGGTGCAATCGTAGCTCTGGATCGTGGGATAGCTTACGATGAAGACCAGATAACAGAGATAGAGTCAGATACTGGAGACTTTGACACGACTGATAAGGAGTCTAAGCTTGACGAGTATAGAGAGCAGCTTAGAATAGTCGATAAGACGATAAACGAGACGGCAGAAGAGATAGCGATAGACACTGACTTGATCGAGATTCTGTCAGACAACGGCATAAAGCGATACTTCTTCGACCAGATAGTTCCAATCATCAACATCAAAGTGAATGAGTATGTGAGAAAGTTTGGACTAGATCACACGATATACTTTGACAATCTTCTCGACTACACTATAACACGTGGCGCTTTCGAGATGGAGTACAACTCTCTGTCAAATGGAGAGAAGACCAGAGTCAATGTCGCTATGCTGCTCACATTCTATGACATCGCAAAGCAGCTCAGCAACTGGAGCTGCTCGATACTGTTCATGGACGAGATATTTGACACCGGAATAGATGCAGAAGGCATATCGAGCTTCTTGCAAGAGCTAGTATCTATGCTCAACCGAGATCAAGGACTCGGCGTGTACTTAATTTCACACAAGCTAAATGTTCTAAATTTGAATAAGATAGATTACGAGACGCTGAAGGTCCAGAAGAGAGGAATGTTCAGCCAGATAGTCAAGGATTGATATGATGATAGCGCTAACAGGAGATCTGCACTTTGGCACTCATTCGGACGACAAGATACTACAAGATTCACAGTTCAAGTTTTTAGAGCAGTTGGTAAGCGACTGCAAAGATCGTTGGATCAAAGACATATACATTCTCGGTGACCTGTTCGACACTAGGCACGCGATAAACGTGCTGACTATAAACCGGGTGCTAGCCTTCTTTCAAAAGTATGAGCACGATAGAATTCACTGGCACATTCTGCTAGGCAATCACGATCTATACTATAAGAACACAATTGACGTGAACTCCCTTGTTCTTCTCAACAAGATCGAGAATGTAGAGATCATCGATAAGCCGATCTTAGTGAATGATACACTGCTATTGCCGTGGGTTACTGACTATGAGCAGTTTAGAAATGAAGTAGAAGGCAAGTTGTCTTGCAAGCGCATGTTTGGCCATCTGGACGTGATAGGAGCAAAGATGGACAACTATAACGTATCCGAGCAAGGATTCACTAAAGAAGAGCTGTTCAAGTCTTGGCAGTACATATACTCTGGACACTATCACAAGCATTCAGAGACAGTCGTCGGCGAGAACAAGCTAATCTATCTTGGAACTCCGTATCAATTGACAAGAGCGGAGATTGAAGAGAAAGGCTTTTACATTCTGGATCCAGATACAGAAGAGCTGGAATTCGTAAAGAACAAGCACTGCATAGAGTACAAGAAGTTGAAGTACCCGGATATGCCGGAAAATATAGACGGATTCGTTTGTGGAAACATAGTAGATGTAGAAGTGAGCTGGGAAGATGGAAAATATATGAACAAAGTGAACGAATATCTCTCAGAGATTGAGTCACACTCTCCAGCTTATCCAGTCAATGTAGTGTACCAGCAACGCAAAGAAATAGCGTCTGTCGATAAGATAGACGCTTCAAAGATCACAATTCTGTCACTCGGCAAGAAATACATCGACGACTGTGACGACATCAAGAACAAGTCTAGAGTCTTTGATGCCTTCTCCGAGCTGTATTCGAAGTACTCTGCTCAGTAGATTCTTCAGCTACTGACTCTTTCTCATTCTCTTCTTTTACCTCAGACTTATCTCTTTTCGGTTCAGTATTTTCACACTTCTTTTTCTTACTCTTAAGTAGATATGGCTTTCTGATTCTTACTCCCATTGTATCTTCTCCTATAGTCCTAGCTTGTGCTTCAGCGACCCTGGAAGATACTTCTGAAGCATGTATATGATTCTGTCTTTTCCTGCTTTTCTGAGATCAGCTATACACTGTCTAGCCTGAATCTGAAAGAACGGATCGTTGTTTAGATTTTCTGTGAATTCTCCAACTTCTTTGTCATTGAGATACATCTCTTGCTTCTTATTCTTACGCTTGTTGATGGTCTCTAGCTTCTTGAATGCATATAGTTCGACGAGCTGAACGATCCAAGACTTCGGCTTATCCTCGGCACAGAAGTCCCAGAAACCGTCATCTCGATCATCGTCCATATCTAAGAAGACATGCGGCTGTTCGTTCAGCATCTGTTCAACAAGGATACTCATTAGTTAGTTCCTACTAGGCTGTTGTAGAATACGATAATTCCAGCACATAGCTTCAATACGTCCATGTCACGATCATCATAGAGTGTGATGCACTTGAACGACTTAGGAGAGCAATTGTTCCAGTCATGCCAGTCAAACTTCTCTTGCTCCACGATGCTTATAGTCTGTTGACAAGCGCCACGGATCTGTTTCTCGAAGTTCTTGATCTGGTCACCCATTGAGTCATACTTAGTCGTATTAGCGCAGTTGTCAGCGAATGCCTGATGAACTCCGTCTACAATCGATTTAGCTGCTTCAAACTGTGGCTTGATCTTATCAGCTAGCGCTTGTCTAGGACTCTTCGGCTTCTCTTCTGTTGCATTCGGCTCTGTCGGCTTTTCGGCAGCTTGAGCTTGTTCTTGCTTCGCTGTATCAGTAGACGGCTCACTCAGGAAGTCAGCTTCATCGATCTTCTTCTCTCTAAAGTCCATAAATCTCTTCATGAGTTATACTCCTTTATATAACTTCTCGGATTGTTCCCTATCTTTGAGTTCTTGACTCTTTCGGATTGCGTATGGTATTCCTTTCTCTCCAAATACCTTGCTAGCAGTCTCCTTAGACAGTGTGCAAGATACGTTAGTAGGTCTTCTAAGCATCTCAAGTCTCGGCAATAAGATCTTGAAGAATGCCTTCATATTCTTGAAGTCCAGATTACGAATAGTCAAGAAATTCGTAATGTTTGTGATCTTTCTGAACATAGATAACGCCATATACTCACGTCTGACTTCATCCCGGAGATTGCCTTTAGCCTCTTTGTTCAAAATAGCCAAGTTCTTCTGTAGGTTTGTCGTGCACTCGATCAGCTTTAGATTCTTGATTCCGGTCAGCTTCAAGTCGACATTCCTGATCTTTTCAAAGTTCGGATTGCTTTCGATAGCGTCAATATATTTGCTGTACTCTTGTATAAAATCTTCAAATAGACGAGCATAAGCGAAGAATGTAGAGAACTTAGCGTTCTTCTGGATCTCGACTTTCAGATTCTGGTTTCTCTGAATCATTCTAGCCATAATTGGATCAGACTTGATCCAGTGATCGACACCCTTTGAGAGAACTAACTTATAATTGTCATTATTCTCAGTAGCCTCGTTGATCATCTTCTTGACATAGTCAGTAAATATGAATGACTCAGATACTCCGTCAGTAGTTCCTAGCACTCTGTCGACGGCACTTCCATCTATACCCTTGCTGATGAGAATGTTGTAAATAGTCTGTTTCTGATCTGATGTTAAGTCTTGTGCTTTCTTCAGATCTGTGATCTTGTATCTCTTTCCTTCTTCGCTGTTGAAGAATTGCTTGATCTTGTTCAGCTCAGCTTGGTTCAACTTACCTGCGTTATTCTCTTCAATCGTGAACGGACGAATGCTGAACTGCTCGAACTCTTTCATCTGCCCGTATGTTCCAGCAAACGCTCTCATCATGAGATAGATCAAGCAGTTGTAGCGTAGCACTACATTCACTATCTGGTTCTGAAGCTTATCTAGATCCTCTTTGCCTCTCTCCTTATTATCAGTGCTACCCTGTGTAGGCTCTTCGGAATTTTCATTCTCATCTACATCTGCCTGTTTGTCGATCTCGGTTTCTTCCTCTGCTTCTCTCAACCAAGATTCGGTCTTCTGTTCAGGTTTCTGCTCAGGCTTAGTCTCTTCTTTCTGCTGATTGACTTTATTCTCGTCATATCCTATAGCTTTGAGATCGTTCTCTATGTCGTATCCCTTGATCAGCTCTCGTTGAATCTCTTTGATCGGCTTAGTTATAACATCCCTTCCGTCCTCTTTTGCAGATTCTTCTTGTTCTTCTTCCAGATTATCAATTCCTAGCTTCTTGTATTCTTCGATAGCGTTCTTATTTCCGAATAGCTTCTTTATGTCGTCTATAGTCGCTCTGAGATCCGTCCTGAACACAGAATTCTCATTTAATAGTTCGTGGATACCGAAGAATAGAAGTTTAATAGGTGCAGACAAGAAGTTAGTTTCTGAATTCATTACAGTATCATAGACCGTATCTTTCGCATCAGATAACTTTTGTTTAAGAGGAACAAATCCTCCTCCTAAGAACTTTGACCCCTGTTTAGTGCTAGCAAACTCCTTCATAGCACCAGTTTCACTAACTTTAGTCCAAGTTCCATACTTTGTCTTAGCTGCAGCTAGATCGTCTGCATATTCTTTTCCTAGAGTATTGCTTATAATAGATTTGTTGAAGTCGTCTAGTTCTATCTTCTCACCATTCTTTATAGCCTTCTTAGCATTAGCTTCTGCAGCATCTTTAACCTTGTTGAGATATTCTAGATCTTTCTTATAACTAATATTTGTCTTCTCGGCGTTCTGTACAAACTTCTTATCAACGGTCTTTCCATCTAGCGCTGCATTTAAGGATTTGAGATCGAGCCCTTTGTCTGTCTTCTTAGAATGAAGAGTACTATATACTGCAGCATCCTCATTCACAAGCTCATCATACTTGACAAAATCCTTACAACCATTTAGAGCAGACTGGAGATCTTCTTTGCTAGGAGACTGACTATTGACATTCTTAAGCTTATCTCCTTTCGCTAACATAGCTATGACAAATGCCATGTATCGATAGCGATACATCTTCTCGATTGACTTCTGATCTGCGAATACTTTAATTACGTCTTTGCCAGTCCACTTGCTCATCAGTATACCTTGAACTATATGTGTTATTTATATTCAAAAAGAAGAGCTGCTGAGTTTGAATCAGCAGCTCCGAACGTTCTACGATAGCTATCTAGCGTTAGACTTAGTCTTCCATAGCGCCATAGACATTTTCGTTGTCCATAGCGTCAACGACTTCAGCAGCAGCTTCAGCGTCTGCGGAACCGTCATCTTCATATTCGACCTTGTCGATGATAGACTTGATGGCTTCGAGCTCGGCCTTAGTCACCTGGATAGTGATCAGTTCGCCGTCATCTTCGTCTTCAGCAGGAACAACTTCTTCGCCTTCGACAGCAGCAACGACTTCTTCTTCATCTTCGTCTTCCTTGATGACCTTGTAGCCGTGTGCTTCAGCGACATCGATGGCTTCCTGAATCAGAGCCTTCTTGTCATCTTCCTTTGCAGACTCGTCGACCACCTTGTAGCCGTGAGCCTCTGCAACCTTGATAGCTTCGTCAAGCTGTTCTTGAGTGATTTTAGAGTCTTTCATTTGGTTAACCTCTGTGTTTTGAATTATTTATACTCGTTAAGTACGATAGCCTCTTGTAGCGATACGTCTCATCGAGTCTCTAATGTCTTGAATGATTATCTTCTCGTTGACTAAGAGACCATAAGAGCTAGAGAAGATAGACTTTAGCTCTTTGGCTTTTCTCGTAATAGCTTCGACTAGTTCTGGATCTCTCGGGTAGCAGAGCGCATCTCTGATCTGGCGATCGTCGAAGTTAGACTCCCTGCAGTACTCTGTCCATCCTTCAACTAGTTCAGAAGCTACTTCCATCACCATAGGAACTATGACTGATGGATCTGCATACTGTTCATCTAGCTGGTGGTAGCTCTCTTCCAAGCTGTCAGTGTTGAGCTCTGTGTTCTGACCCTTGATAGTGTCGTCCTCGATGATCAGCTTAGCGCCGCAGCAAGGACAAACAGGATTGGAGAGATTGACAGTGTATGCAACCTCTTCCTCTCCATCTAGTGCCTCTAGAACACGAAGAGCACCCATTTGAAGTTCAGACATCATCGTGGATTAGTGCTCTTTCTTCTTTCCGTCTTCGTCTTCTTCCACTTCAGAAGAGAACTTGTCGGAGCACTTCTTAGACTCGTCACACTTCTCTTCTTTTTCGCAGTCTTTCTTGTCACAGTCCTTAGCGGCCTTAGCAGCCTTGATCTTCTCAAGGAAAGACATGCTCTCTTTCTTCTCGTCGATCTGCTTCTCGTTTCCGCAGTCCTGAGCAGCTGGTTCGACAGCCTTGACTTCTTCTCCGAGAAGTTCAGCCTTGAGAGCCTTCTTAGCTTCTTCGATTCTCTGACGAATCTTAGCCTTGACGACTGTCATTAGCTGTTCGTCAAGCTTGTAGAGCTTTCCGGATTCGACGATTCCGATGATAGAGCCAGAGTTGCTGTTGAGCAGCTTTCCAGCCTTCTTGTTCATGCGGTAAGCTTCAGTCTTCTGTTCGTCGCCAGGAGCAGATTCGTCCTGACCCTGAGTCTCTTCAGAGCTCTGTTCACCCTCTCCTCCTTCTGCGGGCTTATCTTCGGTGTTAGGTTCAGCAGCCTGTTCGCCGCCTTCAGCTGGCTTTTCGTCTTCACCAGCATCAGCAGAGCTGTCTAGATCGAGATCGAGATCAGCTGGAGCTTCTTCAGAACCAGCTTCTCCACCTTCAGCAGGAGTTTCTTCGGCATTAGGTGCAGCCATGTTGTCGACCTTGTCGGTCAGCTTCTGAACGGTGACGGCTAAACCGTTGATCACGTCCTTGAGAGCTGAAACGTTGTCTGTGAGATCTTCTGCAGCCTTCTCTTCGCCTTCTACAGCAGCTTCTGGTTCAGCAGGAGCGGGTTCTGGTTCGGGTGTACCCAAGAGATCAGCGAAGTCATCATCTGCTTCTGTGTTCTCTGGTGTACCAGCTACCTGATCGGCTGTGAGAGCCTTTTCTTGCTGGTCAGAGAGAAAATCTTCTTCCAGCAGTCTCTTTTTAGTCTTGATGCTCATATTTGATACCCTTGTAGTATTCCGTTTTATGTTATTTATACCAGTCTAGATTTCGGAGATCACAGTCTTCATCTCTTCCGATTCTGTGAGTTCTTTGAATGCCTTATCGAGCTCAAAATACTCGTTGAAGCTCTTGATTCCGTTACTCATGCACTGGAACATATCTCTAAGCTTGTAGCCAATCATCTCCTTCTGTTGATCAACTGGCTGATCCTTGAAGGATAGCAGCATCTCTGAGGGTGTATAGCAGTCTTTCAGCTTCTTTACATACTTAGAGCCTGCGCCTTCGCAGAACTTCTCAATCTTCTTGAAGAGCTTCTTCAAGAACTCATCCTTCTTGATGTCTTCTTCTGACTTTCCGTTAGCGCTCTTGATGACGCCCCACATATAGTAGAGCGGGTTTGTGTCTTCTTCTTTCTCGAAGACCTTAGATTCGTTGAGCAGGAAGTCTTGCAGCTTTTTGTATTCCATTTTGCTAGTACTCCTTGTTGTAATTGTAGTAGATGACTCCAGGCTCATTGAATGCGCTGAAGTTGCCGTAATTCATATTCTCTTCGTATTGAAGTCTGAAAGTGTCTTTAGCCCAGGATGCCGAGTTCTCTTCAACGGTCTCCGCTATGTGATCCCAGTGCCCAGATGAGCTATCAACTACCTCATAAGTCTGATTCCACTTGTCAGCAGACTGAGAAACAATCTCTGTAGTCTTGTTCCAGCTAGCAGAATAGTCGTATACTGTATCGTGAGTAGAATTCCAATATCCTGATAATCCTTCGACAGTATCTGAAGTATCGTCCCATCTATCAGAACGTTCCTCTAGTTCAGTTACTCTCTCTTTTACTCCCGATAATTCCTCTACTACTTTGTTCCATTCATTTGCTGAGGATTCTAGATCTTTTGAGGTGACATAAGCTTTGTCCCAGTCACCAGAAGTTCTAATTACTGATTCATATACCGAGTTCCAATTATCTGCTGAGCTATTTAGCTTCTCAGAAGACTCGTATGCCTCATCCCATCTGTCTGCACTATTCTCTATAGTTTCAGTGGCTTCACACCAAGACGCCGAGTGATCATAGACCGTATCATGAGTGTTGTTCCAGTACCCAGACAGTTCAGAGACTGTGTCTGAAGTCTCATTCCATATGTCAGCATCAGCTTCGATCTCATCGACACGGTCTGACAGATCATGAACTTGATCTTCTATCTCTGTAATCTTCTCAACGGCTTCATTCCACTTGTCTGCGGATTCGTTGACTTTTTCTGTAGCATCATTCCAAGCAGCTGAGTGTTCTTCTACAGTGTCATGAACTGATTTCCAGTAAGCCGAATTTGTGTTTACCGTATTGTATGAAGATTCCCATCTAGCTGAATTGTCAGTAACTGTCTCGTAGTTTGAGTTCCACAGATCAGCTGACTCACTGAACTTATTAGCAGTCTCTTGCCAATAGCCAGAGTTTCTGTTGACTGTCTCGTATGTAGAGTTCCATTCGTCTGCTGATGTAGCTATAATTCCAGAAGCCTCGTTCCAGTATCCCGAGTTCTCTGCTACTGTGTCATAGACCGAGTAGAAGTCTCCGGAGCTCACGTTAAGAGTATTGTATACAGACTCCCACTTTCCGGAGTTGTTCGTGACCGTGACGTATGTCGAATTCCAGTTTGCTGACTCTGGAATATCTCTTCCGTCATGTCTCAGTATAGCCCAGATCTTCTCTAGCTGGTCGAATACACCATCAGGTCTTCTGTTGTCACCTTCGTATGGAGACGGAATATTGGGCTTAACTTTCCAGAACAGAGCATCATGCTCTTCTAGCCAGTCGTAGACTCCTTTAAGTGCACTGACATGAACCCAGTTCTTCTTCTGGTCTGGATCTCCGTCTCTATATAGCTGAAGAAGAGCATCGTTGATGTCATCAAGAGTTACCTTGATCTTCCAGTCTAGGTCAATCGGATCAGCAGATGTGCCAATTCCAGTCAGCACGTCTTTCTTTGTATAGACGTGATCTAGGCCATAGTAAGTAGCTAAGAATGCGCTAGACTTTTCAAGAACATCAGACAGCTCATTCAATAGTTCTGGATCGAGCTGAGAGGCTCTCTGTGCACCAGATGACCATGTAGCAGAGCTGTCATAGACTGTATCGTATGTAGAGTTCCACTTGTCAGCAGAAGCAGTCCAACCAGACTCTCCAGAAGCTCCTCCCCATGAGCCAGAGCTATTAGCGACTGTGTCATAGACAGAATACCACGATTCTACGTCACCAGAAGTGACACATACGCACTCGTCTGGACCGTCGCAGCACTCTTCCCAAGGTCTAACACCAATGACTGGCTCGGTGTCATTCCAGCGAGGAGTCATCGGATAAGGAGGCCAAGGTCTAGGAGGTCTTCCACCCTCTGGTGGAAACACTGACGGCCAAGGACCGTGTGGATGTGGTGGTCTCTTCTTGTCTGCCATTCTTCTCAGCTCTCCTTCTACCTAAGAAGACTGTTACTTAGCTAGGTTCTTAGCGTTCTGAAGCTGAACTCCGAGGTCGTGGATAGCGTTGCCGATCTTGTTGACTCTAGCGTCAGTGATGTCCTTGACCTTCTTCTTGAACTGTGCAAGTGCGTCATCACGTCCAACGAAGTCCTCAGGAACGATCCATTCGTTGTTGATGTAGTCAGACAGCTCGTTAACGAAGTCATTGCCGAATCCGTCGAGAGACTTGATAGAGTCGCCGTTACCCTTACTGAAATACTTAGCGATCAAGTCGGCCATAGCAGACTTAGCCTGCACGGGAGTGGGTGTAGCAACGTTCGGCTCAGTCGGAACTTCGCCAGTCACTTCATCTTCGAACACTTCAGGAGCGTAGTTGCTGTCTTCGTTGATCTTTGTGAGATATTCTTTGAATTTCATGTAGAAAACTCCTATATCTTAGTTTATTTATAGAGTTGTGCAAATAAAAATCTCAGGCTTTAGCAGAGTTACATACTTCACAGAGTTTTTCTCCTGTATGTCCTCCTGAACAGCATGTGTCATATACTAGAGAAGGCACCACGTCCGGTGCCTATAATTTACTCAAGTAATCAGTCAGTACTGCGAGCAGGTCGGTCATAGGCTAGGTGTCACGGACGAGACGGATCGGATTGGCGTCTGTCTTGTTGTCATTTGCCGAACTCGACGATGCCCCCGTAGAAAAGAATTGGTCGTAAGCTCTGGAACTATTATACTCAGTGGCCGTCCAAAAGTAAGAGGCAGAGCCGACACCATTGAAAATGCTACCGTTGTAATATCCAGTAGGCAACGCAGAGAAACCGTATTCGTCAGTTCCGTTCCAACTAGAAGGGAATCCAGCACCAGCGGAGCCGTCTAATGATTTCAATTTAGTACCTGCTACAGAATCCCCTCCACAAGCAGTAGCCAACGCATCCCACTCATCCTTTGTAGGTACATGCCATCCAGGACACAATTCACTTCTATGGTCATTCAACACTTTTGCTGCATACCAGTTATACAATAACCCGCACTTGTATCCGTTCCATCCATAGGTTGATTCATCATTGTCATAGTGCCAAGCATTTGCAGTAGTTGAAGTTCCACCGCCACCAATGTTGCAGAACTTGAAGTCAAGATTCTCGGCGAGCCACTCCTTTCCATCAGGCATGACTACGGTCTTGTAACGCTTGCCACCGATGATGGCAGAACTTGAAGAAGTATCAAGTCCCCATAGAAGTTGTCCATCACCTTTTATGTAGCTTCCGTCAAAAATGAACGTACATTTAGAGTTGTACCCAGGAGAAGGGTTTGAGAATCTCATGCCGAAAACATAAAACATTCTAGAGCCTACAGAGACAATTGTGTTATTGTATATCTTATCAACTACTTCAACACCGTTTCTTAAAACTTTCCATTTGATAACATCATTAGTATTATCTACAACAAAATTCTCTTCTATTTCATCACCGACTTGAAATGTCAATCCAGTTATAGTTTCTATTATAGTCCCAGCGTTTCCTATATAACACCCATTTGGATTGTATGCAGCACCCATGGGGCTTGGGATGCTAATATTCCCTGTAAAGAACTCTCCTGAATACACAGCATTGTCATACTGGTTAAATGCATTTATTACAAATCTAAAATTACGTTCCCACACACTGTAAGAATCATAATCTATTTGTGGAATAAGAAATATCCCTTGATTACTACTTGTATTTGTAATCCTTCCATTTACAATATTGTCAGTTAATGATTGAATTGACAATTTATCAACTCCTGAGGATGGTATTCCACTAATCAAATCTGGACAATCATCCAATACACTACCTACTGGAATAAAAATACCTTTGTTACCAATGGCTGTAAGGATATTAGCCTTCACTCCCTGCAACCTTGTAATTTCGCTTGCAACGCTCATTTAAAGCCTCCTTACAATGCAGCCAGTAGGGTTTCTACATCGCCTATGACATCCTCGACGCTTGTCTCAGTCCAGTGAGCAGCAGTCCATGCCTCAGCAGTCGAGATTGCCGTGTTGCACTCATAATACTTTCCTAGATGCATGCAGTGATCACCTACGGCATAAGTACTAGATGGACTGTACTCAGGAGCGATGGCAGTGGCGAATGGTGCATCGGAACCTAGCACGATCCCCTGAGGATTATCCTGAACGAACTTCAACGGAGAGTCCGAGTCGACTCCGAGAGGCACTCCGTTCAATCCTACGTTCACTGTTGTCTGGTCCTGAGATACCTCGGACGTGAAGTAGTCCTCGTCGAACTGAAGATTCTTCGCCTCGTCAATCTCCTGACGAGCTTCAGTGTCCACTGGAATCATGACGTAGACGTTGCCGTCCTTGTCAGTGACCTTGAATGATTTCATATTTCCATTTGTCGTTGACATGATTGCTCCTAGTTGCTTAAAACTTTATGTTGCGTCCTTGTTCATCAGAAATTCCAGTAAGGTTTTGTCGGGACTGGATATGTCGTTCTATTTTGAGTTGATTTGTCAAAGTCAAAAACAGCGAATTGAGAAGCATACATATTCCAATTATTTCTGAAGTAAAAGTTAAAATATATGGACAAACTCATACCATCAGTATAATATGCTGAAAAATCATCAACGAAACAAAGTAACCCATCAACATACGCATATAATTTATTTTCGTTGAAATCGTAAACAGCTGCTCTATGGTGATATGCATCAACATCTATTCCATTATTCTGAAGAAGAGTGTATGTTCCTGTGTACGAACCGCTACTAGACCAACTCCTGTCCACATACCAATTGTTCTCCAAACTATCATACGCACTAATTATCATAACTGGTCTATGAGACAAACCAGGAGATGAAGATATTGTTTTAGAACCTGCTAGAATTTCAAATAGAATTTCAGTTGAAGAAGTTCGATTGTGGGCTTCTGGACAAAAGAACAAGTTCTCCATTGATATTACTTTCTTGTCTATCGAGAAAGACCCTGCGATATCCAATGTAGAGCTATTTCCTTGACAAAGAAAAGGAATATTATACCCATTCCAAGAACGAATCACCGAACTTAAACTACTGACGGAACCTGTGTATTCTGTCAAGATATAATCATTCCCAATTTTAGGATGATCGGTACCAGTTTGAGAATCAAAATTGTCAAAATACGTCAGGAAGATTGGATTCTTCTGTTCTTCCCACTTGCATAAATAACTGCTTCCACCAACTCTCACTTTCAACAAATCGCTCATATCGTTACCTGCCTTTATTCTATAGTCTTGACGAGACGGATTGAGAATCCGTGGTATTTTTCATCATCTAGATATAAGATAGGGTCAAATTTCAAAGCAATAACATTTATTCTGCTAGAGCCATATTCAGTAGTTGTCCAGTAAGTGCACGAGGAATTTAAATCATAAAATGTACCTTCCCATCTATCGCCACTAGGCAATGCACCGAATCCATACTCGTTAGTGCCATTCCAACCATTAGGGAAATTTGCTGCTATTGAATTATCAACTGACTTTAACTTATTACCACTGCCACTTACTGATGTGTCTAAATATTCCCACTCGGTCTTGCTAGGAACATGCCATCCGTCAGGCAGTAAAATAGCCTTATTATCGTCCAAGTACTTGGCTGCGTACCAATTATATAGTAATCCACATTTATAAGTTCCATCTATTCCATAGTTCGCTTCGTCATTGTTGTAATACCAAGCTGAAGGAGTTGACGGAGTTCCACTTTGTCCGATTGGAATCTGACTTCCATTGACATCAAACTTCCAATCCAAATTCTCTGCCATCCACAGCTGGTTTCCAATTTTGACAACTGGGTACCTTCGTCCGCCTATCTTGACGGAGTATTGTTGTTTGAATTTCAATAAGTAGCCTGACATGATTAGTGCCTCATATACTAGGTGTCACGGACTAGACGGATTGACATTTTATTGGTATCACTAAAATCAGATACATTTATCACGTCACTCTGATAGACGTTAGGATTGTCTGATATTACCATTAAATACATTCGACCACTGCTAGCAGTTCCTGTAGTCTTGAAACACATCGTAAACGATTCGTCATAAAACGATCCGTCCCATATTCCAGATGGCATGGCATTAAAGCCGTAGTTATCAGTTCCTGAAGTCGTCCAGTATTGAACTGATTTTAGTTTAGCCTTATCACCATTTACTGAACTTACCAAATCTGCCACTTCATTGTCAGTTGGGAGTCTCCATGCTGGATAAAACTCATTCAGATATGATTTAAGCCACGTGCAGTCCTTAAAGTCATACAACAGTCCATACTTTCTACCATTCCATCCATAAGTAGATTCATCATTGTTATAGTAGAGGTCGTTGGCAGATAATCTCAAATCCAAATTCTCAGCCAGCCAAATCTTGCCATCTGGCATCTGGACAGTCTTGTACTTCTTGCCACCGATTACGTCAAATCCTGTAGGCTTAACAATCACGCCATGTTGCGAATAAGTCACTGCCATAATTCATATCCTCCTACGGATTGTTGTTCTGCTGTTGAGGACTGAAGTCGAGATGGAGTTCCTCGTTGACTGCATCATATGATACCGACGCAGACATATACTGGACTAGCGACTCTAGCTGACCACTAGCATTGATCCCGATAGTCTCTCCGTCGACATTCGCTGATATCTCATTCTCTTGAGATATAGTGATTCCGTCTCCAGCTGTGTATGTAGTTCCACCACCTCCGCTAGAGGTGAACATTCTAAGTACTCTGCCATTAGCTCTCGCTAGCGCTATTTCGTTCTCATTGCTCATATTTTATTTATTCACCATCCATCAAATGGATCGAAAGGCTGAACTGGCTCTTTCTTTCCGTCATACTGCTGTATGTTAGCTTTCTCGCTGTCCAAGTGCTCGTTGATCGAAAGAATGTCGCCGGAAGCAGAGACCGTCGAAGTCTTGTTCTCCATGTCGAATGACTCAGCGAGAGAAGTGAACTCTTCTATCGGCATATCGTCGTCATTCTGATTCATCACGTCTACGTCTTCGTGATTGTTCTTCCAGATTCTCAGAGTGAACGTGTACGTGATAGCGCTTCCCAAGAAAGCTGTTCCTTCCTTGAACGACTTGACGCTGATGATCTCGTAGTACTTGTCATTGAACTGGAAGTACATCAAGTCGCCAATCTTCGGCTTGTACTCGTCATACTTGATCTCAGTTCTCTCGTAGTTGTACTGGCTTGCCTCACGGAAGTGCACGATTGTACATTGAACTTCGAAGACTTCCTCATATAGCATACCCTGAAGCTGATACTGCTTCTGAAGTGAAGGAACAGACTCAGCGTAGACAGACAGCTTGAATCGTCTGACTATGTTCTCTAGAGGATCTTCTCCGAGCAGTCGGTCTCTCTTCGTTGAGATCTGCTTGACGTAGTAGTCTACTTCGAACCCGAACTTGTTGAACGCTTCAGACGTCAGTGAGCTGATCAGCGCCGCTTCGTTAGCGTAGCAGTCGTCTCCATCAGTGCTGTCGAACATTCTGGGCTTGTTCCAGTCCCAGTTCTCCAAAGAGCACGAAGAACCGCCATATAGTCTGCTGAACTCTGAGTTGTAGTCTGTAGCCATAGCTATAGTTATATATAATAGGTGAACGTATCAACTATCATCTGCTCATATATATGGGCGACATTTAAGTCTCTTAAGACTGCGCTCGAAGTGACGCAAGCTGCTGCTGAGAAGCTGCTTGATACCATCTATGGACTCGTGAAGCTGGGACTCTGGTCTATACGTGAAATTCTGAATCCTATCATAAAGATGATACGAGCGATGATAGCGGACATCATGAACAGCCTATTCTTTCAGCCATTTTCTGAAAGCGCTATGTGTGAAGATCTGAACAAGTGCGACTTCTTCAAGGAATATCTGCTGAAGCCAGACTCTATCTTCTCTAAGGCTATTCGTGACATGTTCGATATTGAAGACGGAGATCGAGCCGATCGTGTTCAGAGAGAGTTGCAGAAGATATACACTGACTATGATGAGTTCAAGAAGCAGATATGTTCCGGAATCTCTTTGGACTTCACCCTGTCTGCGATAACTGGACTCCTTCAAGAGTTCTTAGCTCAAGTAAACAAGTGGATTAGATTCCTGAGAAGAAAAGTTGATGCGATATACAAGTGTCTTAGATCATATCTAACCTTCTTGAGAAGACATGGTGTATTCGAGCTTCTTGATCAGATAAAGGCTATGATTGACTGCGCATTCGAACATTCTGGATTCTGCGCAAGTGCTGATACAGCTTCTTCGTTCTATAACTCATTCACCTCCAAGATGCAGCTATACTGCAATGCTGCCAATGAGTACATCATCAAGCCAGACTATGAAGAGATGTGCACTGGATATATGAATGGTAAGATCTCAGAGCTCGAAGAGATTGGAAATAAGCTCGAGAACGGACTTAGACTCTTCGTGAATCCGACAAATGTTCATCCGACTTCTGACTGCTTGAACATAGCTGGTCACATCAAGGGTGTCGCTAAGTTCGCTATGACCGGAAAAGCTTCTAATATTCCAGTGTACAAGTATTGCAAGACTACAGTCGAAGATCTGATTGAAGCATGGAGAGGAACTACAAACAAGAGTCAATACAATACCCTAGACTCGGTTCTAGCTGATATCACATTCAAGTATGATGGGGTCTATGTCGGAGATGAGCGTCTAGATCTTCCAGAGAGTGGAGAAGAAGCTACAATCGATCTTGATAGCGGCATGGACAAGCGCATGATGAATCGAGCCATTATAATCGAAAACCAGATCTTCTCTGCTGCTTATGCTCTTCAAGCATACCATGAGAATAGCGATCCAGAGATAGTCAGATACTTTGACAGCTATGATGAAGCTTACACAAATCTCGTACGACTAGATGAAGTAGCAATTACTTACTAATCAACTCCGGAAATACCGACAACGAACTTAGTCAAACCGACGATTCGGTTTCCGTTGCTGACAAGTGGTTTCATATTTAGAATGCCTGGTGATATGAGAATCCAGTCGTAGTTTGAAGTTGTAGTGTAACTTCCTTTTGCTAAAACATATCGGAAATTGCTATTTATTGGATGGTCTCCAAGATATCCATCCTTTATGCGCTCTTTCAAAGGTATTGTATCTCCCATATTAGTAAGCGTTATGCTGTCTGGAAGGTCTTCTACCTTTTGATATTGCTGACATCCTGATGGATAGTTGCCATCGTTTATGAATCTAGCATATAGAGTCTGAGGCTGTGTGTTTGGAATCTGAATTCTTTGTTCAGATGAACCTGAAGGAATTATCTTACTTGAATCTATGACTGTAACTGCTGCTGTGTTCTGCGAAGTTACCGCAGACCTGCAATTAGTTATACCTCTTCTATCAATACACTCAGCCACTGCGACTATTGGGACATTATTCGGAAATGCTGAGCTTTCTGTTCCGTAGTTATTAGTTGTTTCTTTTATGTTAGTTAGACAGTAATAGAATACGATGTTGATAGTTTTTCCTATACCAGGATTTCTTACTGCTATCTCGTATGGTCCATCGTAGGCTGAACTTCCAGTTCCTTGCTGAACATTATATACTCTAAACGTGCTAGTAGCGCTAGTGTCTCTTGGACAGAACCCGAGATTGTTGAACGTGTCTTCTGAACCGCTAACTGTTAGGGGAGCAGGTGCATGCCATGTGTAGTTTGTGTTGATAGCAGTATCAGAAAGCCTATTGAATACTCTAGTATTGTTCTTATACTCTATCCTGAACTTTGTCAAGTTATCTAGGTTTCCCTGATAGCTTACATCGTATCCATTAGACCATACCTTATATCTATAGGACATATCACCAGACGCCCAGATATCAGCTGTGAAGTCTAAAATGCTATATCCGGAGACATCAAATGGGTAGTAAATCTTAAACCCAGGCGTATCATCACTTAGTGTTCCATAGCTTCTTGATGTGCATGTAGTGAATGATATTGGTCTTGGAAATATCTGCAATCCCCATGTGGCTATATCTGGTCTTCCATTCTCACAAACTGATAATGTAATTAGGTATTGCCTTGACGGATTGAACCATTCATTAAACGCTAGTCCATATTCATAGAAACTAGCACTTATTATGCTATTCTTAAACGAAGACGAAGATCCTATCAGAGTAGATCCTTTATCTATGTTATAATATGGAGTCCTATCTTCAGCCATAATAGTCCTTACTTAGATGAAGGAGATCGTATCTTGACTTGTTGAAATACTTCCAACAGATACATGATATCCGTCAACAGTATCTGCTGCTATGTTTTTATTCGACTGAGTCCAAGTATTATTAGTGTTTTTATAATAGAATATCCGGTCGTTACCAGTATTATTCTTTAAGATTGTTTGAAATTCAAATAATGCATTTTGTATTTCGGTATCTGGAACTTGAAAAGATGACAACGGAGCTATATTTCCGATCATAGTTCCTTGATAATTAGTCTCCATCTTAAAGAATAGGACTTTACCGTCTCTAAATGCCTGCACAAGCTCTTCTGTTGTAGTTTGATTTGTAGCTATGAAAACTGAACTTCCAGAACTTCCTAACTTGAACCAAGAAGTTCCATCCCAAGATACTACGTCATTTGCTGACACATCAAGACTACCTTCAGTCAATGTCCCATCGTCCGAAAGCCTATATGTCCATCCCTCTCCTATATCAGTCAGAGCATTCAGATCAGATACCGAAGCCTCTTCTTTGAACTGGAGAACGACATCTAGACCAATATTTCCTCTAGCAGTCGCCTTCTGCTCTTCAGATGTGTCGCTGCTTTGATCTAAGTCGTACAGTACAGTGTTTATCTTCTTATCAGCCATTCTGAATTCCTTTTTTCAATTCTACGGATTGTCTGGTAGATCATGGTAAGTCAGATCTAGAGATATCATAATTCTCTTATTCTCGTCATCTCTAGTGATCGTCAGACCTGGTCCAGCGGACAGATCATACACTTCTTGACTTCCGCCGCCAGTAGCGCTTATTCCACCATCTTCGTCTATCACTATGCCCGTACCAGCAGTCAGTTTCCTCTGTACTTGCTGATCGTTGACAGAGATTGTGCTGTTGTTGATCCTGATTCCCCAGCCAGGAGAGTACTCGCCACCTCCACCTCCACCACCAGCAGATCCAGTTAGCTTGTGGATGCTGAAGGCGGAGATCTGAGACGTGACTGTACTAGGAATAGTCTCGCCTTCCGGAGACAATATCGATACAGAGTACGTCTTTGAATCTTCAGTTATCTCGATGTCATATCCTATGTCGTACTTGATCGGGCATCCCTGATAGCTGAGGTCGAACTCATAGTATCCGATAGCACCATTATCCATTGATGATATTGTGCTCTCGTTAGCGGTGTCGGATAGATAGAACCGAAGGATTCTGTTCGATTGTGCGCTAGAATTTACGTTCAACTTCAAGTCTACGTGATAGAATCCCTTTGAGAGAGTCATCGTACTGCTCACAAACGTGATAGAGTCACCTTCAGAAGTGATGGGCTCATTGAAGGTGAATTGTCCAGATCCTGATCTGGACTGGCTGTACGTGAACATGACACTGGGCTTATCAGCGATCGACAGATCGTATCCTCCAGTTATCTCGGAGATTCCGATGCTTCCGTCCTGAGAGGTCAGTCTGACGTTAGCTGCAGATCCCACATAATCCCAATTATAGTACTTGCCTTCAACTGATCCATCCGGATCGACTCTCCAGTATACTTGTGCGTCATTGTACCAACTGTCGCATAGCACTTTCACTATGTCTCTCTCTGAGAGATCCGCTGAGTAGTCTAGAAGATCCTGATGCGTTCCAACTACATCAGCTACGTCAGATCTCTGTTCGATCTGATCAACCTTAGCGCTAACGTTGTTGATGGCTGAAGCCAAGATCCATTCGTTGTCTTCTAGCGGCTGAATCGTGTTAGAGTTCAGCCACTTTCCGTCAGCGATGGTAGATCGGCTCCAGCCAGATATGTCATATAGCCCTATCTTTGTTCCTGGTACTGGCTTTATATTGGGCATTCTTGAAAAACTCCTAACTAAAACTTACTCTAGATCGACGTATCCGAGCTGAACGACTCCGTATGCTGCTGAAGTTGCTGGTAGAATGTCGACTACCCTGCTAGAGTCTGGAGTCAGCGAAGTTCCGTTTACCTTGACACCTTGAATGGCGCTGTCTGCTTTGGAGCCTTGTGCTGATGTAGCGAAGTCAGAAGCCTTCTTTCCAGAGTCAGTCAGATTTCCACTAGAGTCGAGTCCAGCGAAGTTTCCAGAAGTTGCGTTAGCGACCTTGTCAGCCTTTCCGTCAGCAGAAGGTGGATCAACCCAAGCAGCAGTTCCAGAACTTCCACCGTATCCGAGAATCTTTCCAGTCGATCCACCTGTCGGAATGTGCTTGTTTCCAGCGGTAGTCGGATGTGTGTAGACAGTAGTCTCTGTACCATCGATCTTGATGTTGCCATTTGTATTAGAAGATTCGACCTTGTTAGCACCTTCAGATATTCCACCTAGCTTTGTCTTCTCGGCAGTAGTGTAGTCATTAGTCGACAGCCCCTTTCCAGTAACCTTGTCGACTTTGTCATCGAGAGAATCTTTGACGAGCTTCTCTGATGGGTAGTGAGCGTCTGTCGTTGTCGAGCTCCACGCCGTGACCTTGTTGTTCTTGTTCTCTGTGTTATCAGTAGTGATGTTGACAGCAGTGATCTTACCGTCAGCTTCAGTAACTTTGACCTGTACGTTAGTTCCATCTGAACTTGTCTTTTCCGCATCTAAGGTTCCGAGAGCAGCAGCTACGGCCTTTCCTGTGACCGCGACTGATCCAGTAGAAGAGTATGTGTCGCTCTTGTCACTGATCTGAGAAGAGGTGATGCTTATATCTCCAGCTGTAGCGCTAATCTCGCCGTTTGCGTTCTGAGTGAGGGCTGTAATAGTCTTTCCAGCACCAAGACCTGAAGCAGAGTAAGCCGTCTGCTTAGTCTTATATCCAGACAGATCTATAGAGGTCTCTCCTATGACTTCCCATGTGTTTGACTGAGTGTAGATCCACTCAGTATATGGGTCAGTCTTTGAAGAACTAGACTCCTTAGTCAGATAGATGAT
>JAEEGL017221437.1_pt1 | contig 33309 bp, 29 predicted proteins | sample 9134231 | NCBI WGS metagenome assembly JAEEGL01 (sample SAMN16246548, study PRJNA631951) | gut metagenome | biome: gut microbiome; feature: rumen; material: fiber-attached | host: Bos | place: Iran: Karaj | collected 2018-10 | reverse complement strand
GGTCCCGAGCAGGATGACCGCGCCGTAGGCGATCCACAGCCTGCCGTGCGCGCGGTTCCAGCCCTCCACCGAGGTCAGCTTCTCCGGCGGGAGCGCCTTCTCGCCGGAATAGAACGTCACCGGCTTTTTCGCCGTGTACTGCGAAATGCCGATCGTCAGCATTATCGACGCGACTATGCCGAAGATGACGGCCGAAACGATCTCTCCGCCCATATCATTCCTTTATATTCCGCGCGCAGAACGGCGCTTCGTAAAGCTTTTCGTGCACGAACCAGTTATAGGAGCGGCAGCCGCCCGCGCACCAGGGGCCGTATTCGCATCCCGCGCACGCGCCGGTCAGCATCGAGCGGTCGAAGCCGCGGTTGTAGGCGAAGGCGCCGGGGGCCTCCCAGATCTCGCGCAGGGACTTCTCCCTGAGGTTGCCCTCGTTGAAGCGCTCGTCATACATCGATTCGCAGCCGCGCACGTTGCCGACGCTGTCGATGCCGATCGAGCTGAGCCCCGCGCGGCAGCCGGTGTAATACGCCCTGCCGCTCTTGTTGCCGCGCAGCGACCCCTCGCCCTCGGTGAAATAGCCGATATTGTCCGCTACGCCGATCGGGAACGGCGCGTCGTCCAAGTGCTTTTCAACGAAGCGGATCGGTATCCTCGGATCGAAGCGGAAATCGACGCCGCCTTCGGACGCGTTGCCCATCGGCGAGCAGGCCTGCAGCTGCCAGGCGTAGATGCCGCTGTCCTTCAGCGCCTCGTACATCTCGTCCAGCAGATGCGCGTTCTCGGCGTTGAGCGTGGTTATGACCGTGGCCGGGATGCCGTTCCCGCGCAGCTTTTCAAGCGCGCCGAGCGCCCGGCGGAAGCTCCCCTCCTGCCGGTATTTGTCGTGCACCGCCTCCGTGCCGTCGATCGACACGGCGACCGACTCCACGCTGATCTTTTTCAGCGCTTCGATATGCTCGGGGCGGAACAGGAAGCCGTTGGTGATGATCGCCACGCGGATGCCGTAGCCGGTCAGCCGGTCCACGATCCTTGCCCAGTCGGGCCGCATGAATACCTCGCCGCCGATCATCGATACCCTTCGGCAGCCCATGGCCGCGAGCTGATCCGCCACGGAGAGGCATTCCTCGGTCGTCAGCTCGTTCTCCCTCGCCCTTCCGGCACGGGAGCCGCAGTATTTGCAGGAGAAGCAGCAGGCGAGCGTGATCTCCCAAACGCAGGAGCGCAGCTTATACTTTATCATTTCTCTTCCCTGTCGATCCCGGTCCTCTTGGCGAAGAGCCTTCTTAAGAACCCGCGCTTGACGGGCGCCGCCGGCTTCTCGGGCTCGCGCACGGCCTCGAACACCTTCGTTTCGCCCGGCACGTCCCTTTTGGCGCCGCAGCAGGGGCAGGCGGGCATATCCTCCGCGACCGCCGCGCCGCATTCATGGCAGTAGAACCGCTTCGCCTCGGGCTCCGGCTGCGGCTCCTCGGGCTGCAGTACCGTGCCGCATTCCGTGCAGAACTTCGCATTCTGCTTATTCATCGCGCCGCACCTGGGGCAGAAACGCACGTCGGGCGCGGGGAAGTCCGCGGGACCTCCTATCGGCCTGTTCGCGAAATACTCCGGCCCGGCATAGACCAGCATCATGGACGGCTGCTGCGGCTCGGGGCCCGCGTAAACGCCCTCGAACGCCGCTTTTTCTTTAGCTTTGTCTCCGATGCCGAAGTACTCCGGCCCGGCGTAGACCGGCGCTATCGGGGTGGGATCGGTCCCGGACTCCTCGCCGAAATAGTCGGGACCCGCGTAAACGGCCTCGATCGGAGTCCTGTCGCCCTCGTCAATGCCGAAGTATTCCAGCCCGGCGTACACCGCGGCCGTCTCCGTCCGTTTCGCCTTTTTATTGAACCCGGGCGCGGCATAGACCGCTTCGGCCGCGGGGCGGCGGGGACCCATCATTCCGGGGCCCGCATACACCTTGTTCATCCGCGGGGTGCGGCGGGGGGACTCCTCCTCATCCTCTGCGTCGGGGTATTCGCCGCCGATCTCGCCCATCATGCCGGGGCCGGCATATACGTCGACGATCTCGTTCGGGTCGGTCTCCTTCTCCTCAAAGAATTCGGGGTAGGGCTTCCTGCCGGGCCTTTCGGGGCGCTTGACCGCGCCGGGATCCGGCTTCTTTTCGGTTTTATCGTCGCTCGTCCCGCGCCTGATCGTCGGCGCGCCGTAGAGCAGACGCATGGTGGGTCGCTTGTCGTTCATGGTAATGCCTCCTCATCGAAATGATCGCTTCAGCGCGTAATTATCCGATAGATATATTTATTTTATCACATGCCCGGGGGTTGCGCAATGCCGTCAGCCCCCGAGCATGGCATTTTTGTTTCAAAGCCCCGGCATTTCCCCGTGCTTACAAATCATATACTTGCCTTTTCCTCAAAAAAAGCTTGACATTTTTCCGCCGGGGAGATATAATGTCGTTCGCAACATAAAAACTGCGGTTGTGGCGGAACAGGCAGACGCGTACGTTTGAGGGGCGTATGGGAGACCGTATGGGTTCAAGTCCCATCAACCGCACCAAAAAAGAAGGGGTCCATCCGGACCCCTTCTTTTTTGCTACGCTCTGGGACTTGAAGCCGCGATGAGCAAAGGCAACAGTGTTGCCTTTGCCGCGGCCGGGTTTTTGCATGCCGAGCTGCGAAGCGGTTTGAGCGAGCAGCGAGAGCAATATGCAAAAACAAGTCCCATCAACCGCCCGGGTCCATCCGGACCCCTTCTTTTTTGCTACGCTTGGGGACTTGAAGGGCGCAGAAAATCGCGCCAGTGACGCGATTTTCCGCCCCGGTTTCGAGCGGAGCGAAATACGCCGCGGAGTGAGCGGCGTATGAGACTCATCGCGAGAAACCAAGTCCCATCAACTCGTCGTCGCGGACTACATATCCTTCGCTTCCTCGCAGGCTCGAAAGCTCATCCATTCCGTCGCTCCTCCTCTCCGCAAAAGACCTCGCTCGGCTCACCTGTTCGCTTGCAAGCGCGCTCACGACGGTTCGCTGTCGCTACCACTCTTTTGCGGTTTCACCGTTTTCCGCGGACTACATATCCTTCGCGCCCGCGCAACTATTGGAGCTCGTCTACCCCGGCTCTTACCTGTTTTTTCTTGCTGATTTTGATTTTTTATAGTACAATGGAATTGACCTTAAAAAGCTCTTACATGGAGGAGCTCGATATGCTGTACCCAAATGCAAACAAAGGAATAAATAAGCTCTTCATCGGTCAGCTCCTTGCCCTTATCATAGCGGTCGTAATGATCGCGGCAATGGTGCTTGCCGAAGTCACTGTGGACGACGGTCCGGACAGCTTCGAGGATATTTTTGAGATTTTCATTTTGCCTTTCATAGTTTGCAATATCCTATTCATCATAGCGGCAGTCTTCAGCGTCATCGGTCTCGGCGAAGCGGGGCGTGATGAGCGCGCATTCATCCCGGCGCTTATACTTCTGGTCCTCTGCGTTCCTCTTATCTTAGCGGATGCTTTTTATTTCAGGACATATAAACCAATGCTTTCCGATCTCTCCTTCATGCTTTGCATGGTGCTGCAGCTCGCCTCAACGCTCTTCATCATAAAGGGCGTAAGCCACCTTGCGGATGGTCTCGGCCGACCGGAGATGGTCGTTTGGGGCAGGAAAGTCGCCGTCCTTATGATTATCGTAAGCATTGCTGCCATCGCCTGCGAGCTGCTTATCGTTTTCGCGGATCCGAACGGGACTGTCAAAGACGCCGTTTCTATTATTGAAATCGCCGCCGCGATACTGACTGCCGTTTTTGCTGCCTTGTGCGTCGTCTGCCTCGGAAAAGCCAGGAAAATGCTGGAAGTTTATAACTGACAGCGCATTGCGCCATGCCTCTCTTGCTGCAGCCGCACAGTATAAGCTGCTAAAGCTCTCCCGCTCCCCTCACTCCTCATTTATCCTTTTCTTAGTCAGCTTAAGTATGTTCCTTCCGTCCCTATATTCATACGAGACGCTGTCCATCAGCTTCTTGGCAAGGAAAATGCCGAGGCCGCCGGGCGTTCTTTGATCCGCCGGGAGCGACAGAGCGGGATCCTTCTTCGCGGTCGGGTCGAAAGGCCTGCCCTCATCGGAGAAGGTTATCACGGCAGCGTGCTCTTCCCCGTCGGTCTCGACCAGCACCTTCGCCCTGCCCTTCCCGGGAGCGTAGGCGTAATCGGCGATATTGACGAATATCTCCTCCGCGGCGAGCTCGAGCTGCATATTTGCCTTGGCGGAGGGTCCGAGCGGCGCGATCCGCTCGCCTATGAACGCGAGCACCTCGGGAAGGTTCGCCGTGTCCGCCTCTATTTCAAGCTCGTTCGGAGTGAACGCGAGCGTATCGGCGGAGTCAAGGAGCTCAAGCAGCTCTTCCTTCCAGAGCGCGATCTCGGCGCGGCCCTTCTCCGTTTCAAGGCCGCCGCGGTTTAAGGAGCGCCCTATCAGGCGGGTATAGCTCAGGATCCTTGCCTTATCCTTGACCTCGCCGAGCTTAACTTCCGAAGCCGTTGAGAGGTATTCCCCGAGCGCGGCATGGAAGAACCTCACGCCGAGGTCGAAATCGAAGCCCTGGAACTCCTCTATCGCCTCGCTGTCGTATTCATAGAAGCCGATCAGCGCGTTGTAGACCGAGCAGAGCTCGAAGATCGGATGGCCCGTAGATAGGGTGTCCATGTCGATGACAAGCGCCTCGCCGTTCTGCAGCATGATGTTCTTCGGGTGGAAATCCCCGTGCAGCATGGTGTCCCTGTCCGGCACGGCGAGGATCAGTTTTTTTAGCTTTTCCTTCGCGTTCTCCGGAACGGCGCTGCCCAGCCGGTCGACCCAGCCGAGCACCTCCGGCCTGATATCGGGGAGCTTCCCGGCCGGAACCTCGATGGAGTGTATTTTTTTAAGGAGCCCGGCGAATTCACGGACGCAGCTGTCGAAGCTTTCGGGCTCCTGCGCGAGTATCTGCGAAAACGAGCGAGCGTTTAAGAGCTCGAAAACCGAACCGTAGCTCTTGCCGACGCGTACGACCTCATACGAGATCGCCGTGGGCACGCCGAGTATCAGCGCAAGCTTCGCCATATCGCGCTCGTTCTTGATCGCGTCGAGGGCGTCGGCATTGAAGTAGACCTTGACGATGTTTTCGTCATCCAGACGGTAGACCGCGCCTTTTGCGCCGCGGCCTATGCACTCGCAGCCTTCGACCGAGAGCGTGCGGTATGCCTTCTCCACCTTCATCATCTCGGTAAAGCCGGTCATATCGAATATCTCGTAGATCTCGGAGCTGACGTTGATTATCCTCAGCTCCGGGTACTCTTTGCGCAGGCGCAGCAGTATGCGCAGCCCGGCGCTCGAGATGTATTCGAGGCCGGAAGCGTCGAGCACGAGGTTTTCGGCCTCGGCCGTTATCGCCGCGCGGATGCCCGCCTCGGCAGCGGCGGCGCTGTTTGAATCGATCCTTCCCGAGATCGGGACCGTGATCCCTTTTTTCACGTCTTCTGTCATACCGTACCGTCCTTACCCCTGTATTCGAGGCAGAGCATCGTCAGGTCGTCGAACTGCTCCGCTTCCTTGACGAACCCGTCCACCGCAGCGCGCACGTTCTTGAGTATGCGCTCGGGGGCGGCTTCGGGCTCCGCGTTCAGCGCCGCGAGCATGCGCTCGGTGCCGAACATGGCGTTTTCGGCGTCCGCCGCCTCGGGCACGCCGTCCGTGTAGACGAACAGCTTGTCGCCCGGGGAGAGCGTCAGCTCGTATTCCTTATACTTCGCGCCGTCCATACCGCCTATAACGATGCCGTGTTTGTCCCTGAAGAGCTCGAATCCGCCGCCCTTACGCATGATCGCCGGGTATTCGTGCCCGGCGTTGGCGCAGGTGAGCCTGCCGGTGGAGATCTCCAGGACGCCGATCCAGACGGTCACGAACATGCTCTCCTTATTGTTGGAGCAGATCGCCTCGTTGGTCTTCGTCAGCACCTCGCCCGCGGACTGCCCGAGCATGGCGCAGCTCTGCAGGATGATCTTCGATACCATCATAAACAGCGCGGCGGGTATGCCCTTGCCGGATACGTCCGCGATCAGCAGGCAGAGGTGATCGTCGTCTATGAAGTAGAAATCGTAGAAATCGCCGCCGACCTCCTTCGCGGGATCCATGGAGCCGTAGATGTCGAACTCGCCCCTGTCCGGGAACGGGGGGAATATGGTCGGCAGCATGGCGGACTGTATGCGGTTCGCAACGGAAAGCTCGGTGCTTATGCGCTCTCTCTCGGCCGTTATGGTCTCTATCTCGCCGATGTAGTCCTTCATGCGCTGAGTGAGCGATCTGAATGAGTCGGCAAGCGTCTGGGTCTCATCGCCGGTATCGAGATCCCATTCAAAGTCCAGATCATTGCCGTGCATGGATCCGACTTCCTTGGTGAGCAACTTTATCGGCTTCACGATGCGGCGCGAGAGCGCATAGGAGGTGACGAGCGCAACAGCGACCGCCGCGCCCATAAGGCCCAGCAGCAGGAAGGTCGCGTTCTTTATATGGCTGTTCGCCTCATCAGAGGCCTTATCGGTGATCCCGTCAACGCTTTTGAGCAGCCGGTTCGTCGGCGCTTCGACCGCGTCCTGCGAGAGGAACACGAGCATCGACCAGTCGACCGTATCCATGGGGGCGTATGACGCGTAGCACGCCGTGCCGTCCACCGTCAGCTGAGCGACGCCGGATTCGCCGGCCGACGCCTTTTTCGCAAGCTCGGCAAGCTCCGCATCGTCACAGAGCCGGAGATCCTCGGAGTGTTCGGCGACGGCCAATGCGCCGCTCTCGTAGGTGGAGAACAGCACCTGCCCGCTTCCGTTGATTATCAGGGCTTTGCCGCTGTCGCCGAGCTGCACGCTCTGAACGAGGTGCTCCATCCGGTCAAGATAGAGGCCTGCGCCGGCCACGCCCATCAGCCGCCCGTTATTATAGACGGGTATGCCGCACATTATGCAGAGATGGGATGTGTGAGCGTCCTTAGTAACGGGAGTGAAGAACGGCTTGCCCGTTGCGGCGGCGCCGACGTACCAGGGGCGCTCCCTGGCCTCGAGGGGCATGAGCTGCCCGTTCTCGTCGAATTTCATGGCGGAGATATAGTCCGCCTGCACCATGAAGCCGGATTCGGTCGCAAAGTAAACGGAGACCATGTTGTCCTGGCTTGCGTTGACTGCCAGCAGCGCGTCCTGCACGTTGCCGATGAGCCCGAGTTCCTCGACTATCGCCGGGTCGTCGGGATCGGTGGCCGCGGAATAGAGCACCTGCAGCGAGAGCTCGCCGTCCTTTGCGGGATCGGGCAAGGGCATCGGCCTTGCGGAATACGCTGCGGGATCGCTGTAGATCGTTTCCGCCACGGATGCGATTATCGCTACCCCGCGCTCGAAATCGGCGAATATCCCGTCGGCGATATCCGCCTTTTCCGCGGCAAGCTCAAGCAGACGGTTCTGGGACTGCTCGGCCATGTAGGCCGAGGATTCCGCGCCGATGGTATCGCTCAGCCGCTCGTTGGAGGAAGCCAGCGTATCCGAGGCGTTTTTGAATGTGAGCGCAAATATCGTTCCGGCAGCCAAAAGCATTACGATAACGAGCACTATCATCGCGCCCATTATTTTGGCTGAGAGTGATCTGTTTTTTTTCATGCTTCCGTTCCATGTCCTCCGGATATTTCACAAGTATATTCTATCAAATCATCATTGGAATTGCAATACAAAGGCTTTCAGCTTGTCTATTGTATGCGATCTGTGTTATACTCTTCATAGCGAACGTGGTTGGTTGCCTTTTCTCCGCCGTCGTTGTATAATTAAATAACTGAAAACAAACAGGTTTTGACTGTTCGTCGGAAGGAACCCGCTATTACGATAATACCCATGGCACTGCAGTGAAGAGGTTCTCTGCTTTAGTGCGAGAGCTTCACAGCTTCTCTGTTTTATACCCGCCGCGATATGCTTATCCCCTGACCTGCAGGAGAGTAACTGAAATGCAGCCGCTGATCTCAGTAATCATTCCGATCTACAATATGGAGCAATATCTGGCCCGATGTCTGGATTCCGTGCTGAACAACACCTATCGGAATCTGGAGGTCATCTGCATTGACGACGGCAGCAAGGATAGCTCTTTGGAAATACTGAGGGAGTATGAAAAGCGCGACAGTCGGATAGTTGTTATCGCAAAGGAGAACGGAGGCGTATCTTCCGCGAGAAATGCCGGTCTGGACCGCGCGTCCGGTCGATACGTCGCATTCATAGATCCCGACGATTTCGTGCACCCGCAGTACTTCTCTCGTCTGCTGGATGCGATTTTGCAATCCGGAGCAGAGGTATCCTGCTGCGGCTTCAAAACCGTAGAGGAAGGAGAGGAGCTGCCGGCCGCACCAGAGCAGCTCGGAGATGTATCCGAAAGCGCGCGGGTCCTCTCGGCATTACAACTCTTCAAAAATCATGAGCTCAGATCATATTGCTGCGGAAAGCTGTTCGATGCCGATATCCTATCGGATATTCGGTTTCGAAACATGAACTACTCCGAAGATTCCGTTTTCGTTGCGGAGGTATGGGAATACAGCCGGAACACGAAAGCCGCCGTGATCCCGGACGCTTTGTATTATTATTATCAACGCGAAGCTTCTCTTGTTAAGGAAGCCAAGATGCCGGATCGGCTCAAAGCTGCGGAGATCTATGCGATGAAGGCCCAGCAGTCCGCGGAAAACGACGTAATCTTTCTGGATCAGGCGATCAAACGCTGCCTCTCCACAAGGTACTACGCTTCACACATCCTGCTTGATAAATCTATTTCCCGCAAATGTGCCGAGCTGCTCCGGGACTGCCGAAAGCAGCTTCATAAAACGGATATCTACAGCAAAAAAGAAAAACTCCGCTATTCCGCTTTCATCCGTTTCCCCGGTCTTTATTGGCTTTATCGAAGCATAACCGAACCGTATATGTGGAAGTGGGAAAAGGTTGAACGAAGAAAAAGGCGCGAAGCCGGATGTTCCGATAAGGAAGGGAGAGCGTGCACATGAAAAAAGTACTGCTTGTAACGCTGCAGGGCAATCATAATTACGGGAACCGTCTTCAGAATTATGCCCTTCGGCAAGCGATCGGCAAGCTTGGATATTGCGTAGACAATCTCACAGTTAATGCCGAAGCCATTGACCGCAAGACGCTAAAAAGCAGGCTGCTGAAGGATCGATTTTGGGTACTGATCCGCAGGCCCGGCTTTACGGAACACTGCGCAAAAATGCAGCGTCTGTATGCTTGCCTTCGGTTTTCCGAGCGGTATGCGCCGAGAATGTATTTCAGTTCCGATCAGGTCTGGCAAAAGGATTGGTCGGAGTATGCCTTCGGCGTTACCGGCAGCGATCAGGTCTGGCATAATTGGCATCACGCATATATGGAAAGGGAGCTGGAGTATTATTATCTGCAGTTCCTGCCCAAAGAAAAGCGCGTATCCTATGCTCCGAGTTTCGGCTTTACTTCATTTCCGGAAGAAGATCTTCCCATGCATTGGGAAGGGCTGATGGGCATGGCGGCGCTGTCCTGCCGTGAAGCCGAGGGCAGCACGCTGATCCGAGAGCTGACCGGTCGCCAAGCGATAAAAGTTCTGGATCCCGTATTCCTGCTTGATCCACAGGAATGGTCCGGCATTGAAAAAAAGCCTCGATTTAAAATCAAGAAACCGTACCTTTTGCAATTCTTCCTCGGCACGGTCACCGGAGAGTACCGGAAAGAGATCGACCGTATACGGACAGAACGCGGCCTTGAGGTCTTGAACATCAATGATCCTGCCGAACCGAAGCATTACGGGATTTCTCCGACAGAGTTTCTATGGCTTATACATAATGCCGAAGCAGTCTGCACCGATTCCTTCCATGCCTCTGCATTCTCCGTCATATTCGGCGTCGGTCTTCGCGCATTCCCCAGGGTCCAAGAGCGCATGACGGATATGTTCGGGCGTATACGCGATCTACTCACGCCCATCGGTCTGACGGATCTTGCATTTGGTGAAAGCCGGGACGGCAAACTCTCCACCGCCCTTTCCCAGGAAGCAAGATCGTTTCTGGACGCAGAACGGGAAAAGTCAATGCTTTATTTGAAACAGTATCTGAAAGACGACTGATCCGCAGGCCGCGACAATTGGGTGAAGCAGAAAGGAGTATTATATGTATCCGGTTTTGGCAGATCACAGGTCTTGTACCGGCTGCACTTCATGTGTGAGTATTTGCCCTCTTGGGTGCATAGCGATGAATCCGGATAAACTGGGTTTCAATCATCCCTCTATCAACCAGAACCAATGCATTGGTTGTCTTAAATGCCAAAAAGCCTGCCCAATCGTTTCACCGCCGCCCCTTCCAGAGCAGCAAACGCGCATATACGCAGCCAAAAGTTTAGATGATAACAATCGTTTTTTCAGTTCATCGGGCGGTGTTTTTTATGAACTGATGAAATTGGTCTTCGATAAAGGCGGCGTAGTATGGGGGGCAGAATATGACAACACCTTTTATATTCGGCACAACTTCGCGGAAACAGCAGAAAAAGCCGCGGCATTTCGCGGTGCAAAATACGCGCAAAGCGATTTGAACGGAGTTTTTCAACGTGTTAAGGATCAATTGGCCGACGGTAAACCGGTATTGTTTTCCGGACTTCCTTGCCAGATCGCCGGTTTACTGAGCTTTCTTGGAAGCCGTCCTGAAAACCTCATATGCGTCGATTGCGTATGCCACAGCGTTCCGTCTCCTTTGATCTGGTCGCGTTATCTGGAATATCGGGCAAAAACAGACGGTCAAGGGTATCCGCCGGTATCCGTTAATTTCCGTTCAAAGGAAACCGGGTGGTCGCGCTATCATTACTCGGTTCAGATCCGTTTCCCGCACAAAGACTACAGTGAGATCAGTACAAACGATCCGTTTATGAAGCTGTTTACGGGGGGATGCATTTCAAGGGATTCCTGCTCCGATTGTCAATTCAGAGGAATTGACCGTCAAAGTGATCTTACGATGGGGGATTGTTGGGGAATTTGGGATTTTGTGCCGGAATTCGATGATGATAAGGGAACTTCTCTTATCCTGAGTCACAGCAAATTGGGAGATGAGCTTTTAAAAGAGCTGAACGAACAGTGCAGCTTCCTCCCGATTTTACCAAAAGCGGCATTGGCCAAAAACCGGGCTGTCACTCAGTCGATACGCCCACACATCGAAAAAGCCGCCGTATGCAGGATCCTATTGCAAAAAAATGACTTTGCCGCGGCGGCAGCTTTGATTAATTCAAAGTCGCTTTTTGCCAAGGTAAAGCGTGCAGTATTGCGATTTTGCAGAAAAGATTCATAGAAACACATTATGTTAGATGCCTTACTTGGAGAGAATATCAATGGACGCTTTGATCTCCGTCATCATTCCGGTTTATAATACGGAGCAATATCTTGAACGCTGCCTTGATTCGGTGCTTAACAACACGTACCGCAATCTTGAAGTGATCTGCATTGATGACGGCAGCACGGATCGCTCACTTGAGGTCCTGCGCCGCTATGAAGCTTCCGATCCCCGCGTAATAGTGATCAGTAAGGAAAACGGAGGGGTTTCTTCCGCCCGCAACGCAGGGTTGGACCGCATGACCGGAGAATACGTAACGTTCATAGATTCGGACGATTTCGTTCATCCGCAGTATGTTGAGATTCTTTTATCTGCACAACAGATTTCCGGTGCTGATATTATAGTAGGTAAATTCAAGAGTGTGCAAAAAGATTGTGTGGAGTCTGTTGATTATCCGCAATTATCCATTGATTTATCAACAATATGTGTGTCTAGCCCAATCGAAGCTTGTAAGCTTACATCTATAAATGCTGGCTGTTCAAGCAGATTGATCCCTCTGCACATCATAGCTGGAACCCGATTTAGAACTGATTCTTCATATGGAGAAGACACCTTGTTCTCATTAGAACTGTTCTCTAACAACCCTTTGCTGAAAATTGGGATTATTGATAGCGAGATTTATTATTATTATCAAGGACGAACCGATTCTCTTGTAAAAAGGGGCAGAGATCAAAAGATTGTGCGTTTTTTCTCTGTTATAGCCGATCTCAGCTCTGCGAAAGAAAAAGAAAAAATATATTTGGAAGTATTGATGAGACGCGGTTTATTCTTTCGGTATTATTATACATATATACAAAAAGAACGCGTACTTGCTAAAGGAATTGGAAAAGTTTTACGGTCAAAATTAAGGCAATTGCAAAAATCAAAGAACTTCTCATTAAAATACAAAGCATATTGGACATTATTTGTATTATCTCCAAGCTTGGAGCGCTTGCATAGGTTTTACCGTAATCCTAGCTTGAGATTATTCGAACGGATTCAAATCGCAAATGCTAAAACAAGGAACTCTGCGATTTCCAGCAGATCTGAAATAGGAGTTAAAAATGGATATTGACATTGTAATTCTTTGGGTTGATGGAAATGATCAAGCATGGCTTAAAGAGAAGGCTAAATATCAAACAGAAAAAACAACTGACGCTAATGCAGTCAATCGCTTTCGCGACTGGGGTTTGATGAAGTATTGGTTCCGTTCTATTGAGGCATTTGCTCCATGGGTACGGATTATTCATTTTGTAACATGGGGTCATGTTCCAGAGTTTTTAGACCTTAAACACTCTAAGCTGCATATCGTTAGGCATGAAGACTATCTCCCGCAGGAATGTCTTCCGCTGTTTAATGCCTGTGCAATAGAAATGAGTATCCATAAAATTCAGGGTTTGGCAGAACATTTTATCTTTTTCAATGATGATATGTTCCTGCTGCGGCCTCTAACTCCGGAACACTTTTTCCACAGAGGGCTTCCTCGAGTGAACGGTAGCGAAACCGTCACTGCGCCCATTATCCCGTTACGCACTTGGCATGCGATCTTTTATAACGATTTGGGCATCATCAACAAGCATTTCTCGAAGAAAACCGCCGTGGTGAAAAACCGAAGCAAGTATATCAATCGAGCATATGATCTTAAGAGCAATATAAAAACGTTTGCAATGGAGCTTCTGTATAAGAATCAGTTTGTAGGATTCAAGTATTCACACGCTGCAGCTTCTTTTTGCAAGCAATCATTTGAAGAGTTATGGGCTGCTGAACCAATGCTTTTGCAAGAAACTACTAAACACCGCTTCCGAGAAGATAGGGATGTCAATCAGTGGGCTGTACTATGGTGGCAGATTGCCAGCGGAAATTTCTATCCTGGGAGAATTGATAATGCGCTGTTTACCGTACATCCATGGATGGTTCCAGAAATATGTTCAACGATTCGCGAACAATCTCATGATATGATATGTATAAATGATCCAGATGATCCGACAGATTTTGAGAAAGCTTCAAGACAGATACAAGAATCATTTGAGCTAATATTGCCAAACAAATGTTCCTTTGAGAAATAGATTTACTGATATGTCAGCATAAAGGAGTAAACAGCTGATGAAAAACCCTGTCACTATGTTATTTGGCAGCCTCGGCTTACTGAATAGGATTATTATTGAAGCCGATAGGGGAACGAAGGAGAACACCCAAGCTGTTTTTCAAGAAATGCTGTCCCGTGGGTGGGATTCTAAATACCGCTTCGTGCTGGTTACCGAAGAGCCTAAAGCTCTCTTAAAGTGGAAATCCAACCGTATCTCCATTTATAGACGGCCTACTTATCACGGTCGCAAGTGGTCTCATCTGCGATTGCTTTGGCCCAAGTACCATGCAGCAATGATAATTGATGAGAACTTACAAATTCGTAAAAAACTGCCTGAAACTGTTCATGTTCTATTAACTCACGGCAGCCCGGTAAAAAGCGTTCACAGTTATTATCGCTGTTCTCCAGACACGGATTATATGCTTAATCAATCACCATTTTGGGAGCAGATCAACTCATACGAGCTTGATATCCCCCAAGACAGACTTGTTACGTTTGGCTTTCCAAGGAACGATTCTCTGTATTCCTCAAATGTACGGCTGGAGGAACTGTTTGGCAAGGCATATCAAAAAGTTATAGTATGGTATCCGACCTTCCGGCAGCGGAAAGGAAAGGATCGTCATTCAAACATACCTATTCCTGTTCTCCATAGCGAAGAAGCTGCGAGAAAGATTAATGCATATGCTTCAAAATATAATATTCTGCTCCTCATCAAGCCACACCCCGCGCAGGATCTGTCGCGAATAGTAGCGCTTGATTTAGATCACCTAAAGTTTATCTACGATGATTTCTTTATTGAGCACGGGATTACAGCACATGAATTCCTTGCAAAAACGGACGCTTTGATTACTGACTATTCTTCCATTGTTTTTGATTACCTGCTGACCGAAAAACCCATTGCTCTGACTTGGGAGGACTATGATGAGTATAAAGAGAAAGTCGGCTTCGCCATCGACATGGATATTCTGCGTTCCTGTTCTACCATGCTGAACAGCATTGATGATTTTGACGGGTTCTTTAGAGATATTGTCGAAGGGAACGATCCGCTGCGTACAAAGCGTGAAGAAGTCATGCATTTGACCAATCAATTCACCGACGGCAACTCTACCAAACGCGTGGTGGATTGGTTGGAAACGCTGCTTAAGTAGCTTTTTTGTCTGATCCTGCGCTGAGCGGTTTTAACAGTATTTTGACCCGCCGGGTGCTTGCCCGGCTAATGCGAATTAGCGTCAGTTACTATTACTTAACAAACGCGATAGATTAAACTAAAGCCATATCAAGGAGGCTTTGATTTGCTGTTTTTATATGTTCTCATTTTGATTATAGCGCTCTGGGGCCTTCACAAAAGACAAATACCTTCCGGAGAAGCAGCTCTCTCCAAATCCCAAGCAAATATGATCAAAGGCATATTTGTTCTGCTTGTGTTTGTCTCTCACGTCTCTCAGTATCTTGATCTGACCGGTTCCACGGACTTTCTTTCAAATGGATTCCTCTTCATTCGAAGAAATATCGGTCAGCTCGTTGTTGTTCCTTTCCTCTTCTATTCGGGATTCGGTCTACGCTGCTCCATTGAACAAAAGGGCAGTGCATATCTGCGCTCTATGCCGACTAAGAGGATACTGCGGATTTATCTGCACACAGCAATTATCATTACGTTATTCTTGTTAGTTTCTTTGGTGCTCGGAGACAAGTATTCTTCAAAGCATATTATTCTAGGTTACCTTCTTTGGGACTCATTCGGCAACAGTACCTGGTATATTTTTGCCATTCTAACGCTATATTTGTTTACTTGGTTCTCCTTTTCCGTTTTGAAAAACAAGAATGCTGCGTTGATCCTATGTTTTGCTCTAACAGCAAGTTACTGCCTGATAATGTCAAGGTTGAAAGAGTCTTGGTGGTATAACACGGTTTTTGCATTTTGGTTTGGTCTGTTTTATCCGAGTCTGCAGCCGCTCTTTCTTCGAATACTCGGCAACAGCCTTCCTAAACGGATATGCGCGGCGGTTGTGCTCGGGGTAGTGATTTTGCTGCTAACTCGAGGGCTTCCCAGTATACCTTACTCGATTCAGGAGAACCTTCGAGCCATACTTACTATGCTTTTGATCATTCTTCTCCTCGAACGGATCGAGATAGGAAACAGATTGCTTCGCTGGATCGGTACTCACGTGTTTGAGATTTATCTGCTTCAGCGATTGCCCATGATCCTTCTTGCCCACTTTGGTTTAAGCAAAACCTGTATCCCCCTCTTCATTTGCGGATCCATAATCGGGACGGGGCTTCTCGTATGGCTTTTCAGTTACCTATTGGCGCGTTTTGATGAGCGTATTTTTGACATCTGATCGTTTCTCCGAGCCGGCTCATCAGATGGTCTGTTGCAGAGTCCTTGCTTTACAGCGACTATACTTCACGTTAAGGAGCGGCCCCGGAACGATTGGAAGGCTTGAATGAAATAATAGTCGGCAACGTCTGCAGTCTGTGCGCGTGCGTCACGGACTCGGTCAGCGGCGCGCAGAAAAAGCGCAGCCGCATCCTCGGCGTGCAGATCCTGAGCCAGGTATTCTACGCGGCGGGCTCGATCATCCTCAAGGGTTACAGCAGCACCGCGCAGAACGTCGTGGCCGTGCTCCGCAATCTCGCGGCGATGAAGAACGTCCGGCACAGGGCCGTCGAGTGGACGCTGATCGCGCTCGGCGTCGTGCTCGGCATAGTCGGCATAGTGCTCAATCACAACGTAAACGGCTGGCTGGACTGGCTGCCAATCGCCGCGAACCTCGAATACTCCGTGGCCGTGTTTCGCTTCAGGGACTGCGAAAGGAAGCTCAAGCTCGCTTTTATCGCCAATATGCTGATGTTCTCGGTGTTCGATTTCGCGATAAAGAACTTTGTCGGCGCAGCCGCCTGCATCGTGGTGGCCGTCATCACCGCGGTCTCCCTTATAAGAGGCGCCGGGAAAAAGCCCGGGGAGGGCGATGGCGGCGAAGAACAATAAGCAATAAAGGATGATGTTCAGCGGGGGAAGGCGCCGGGCGGCCCTTCCTTTTTAATTCGCAGGCGCCGGTCACGGCGCTGTTTTTTGCGCGTTTTTTCGATCATGGCCGGATCCGCACTTGATTTTTGGCTCCGACAGTGGTATAGTCTTGCATTAGTATATTAAATATCGGGCATTGAAGCCGACGATAGGTCAATAAGGAGTTACCCAGATGAACGCTAATGACGGCGGCGCCGGATTCGGCGCAAAGCTTTTCAACGAAAGCACGATGAAGGAATACGTTTCCGAGGAATCGTTCAAGGCATGGCAGAACTGCGTGCGCACGCACACGGTGCTGCCCGAGAAGGTCACCGAGGATATCGCGGACGGCATGAAGCGCTGGGCGCTCGAAAAAGGCGCCACGCACTACACCCACTGGTTCCAGCCCCTAAACGGCGAGACCGCCGAGAAGCACGAGGGCTTCCTGGTGCCGGACGGCAGGGACGGCTTCCGCATGGATTTCTCCGGCAGGGAGCTGCTGCGCGGCGAGCCGGACGCCTCGTCCTTCCCCTCGGGCGGCCTGCGCTCCACCTTCGAGGCCCGCGGCTACAGCGCGTGGGACCCGACCTCCTACGCCTTTATAAAGGATAAGGTGCTCTGCATCCCCACGGTCTTCTGCTCGTATTCGGGCGAGGTGCTCGATAAGAAGACCCCGCTGCTGCGCTCGTGCGAGGCGCTGAACAGGCAGGCGATGCGCGTGCTGCGGCTGCTCGGCGACGAAAAGACCTCCTTCGTGCGGGTCGGCGTCGGCGCGGAGCAGGAATACTTCCTTATCCCCAAGCGGCTCTTCCGCCAGCGCGAGGATCTGCGCCTCTGCGGGCGAACGCTTTTCGGCGCGGACGCGCCCAAGAAGCAGGAGCTGGACGATCACTACTACGGCGCCATAAAGCCCGAGATCGCCGCCTTCATGCAGGACCTCAACGCCGCGCTCTGGGAGCTGGGCATCTGTGCCAAGACCGAGCACAACGAGGTCGCCCCCGCGCAGTACGAGATGGCGCCGTTCTTCACCGACGCCAACACCGCCAACGACCAGAACCAGCTCACGATGGAGATAATGAAGCGCGTTGCGGACAGGCACGACCTGGTCTGCCTGCTGCACGAGAAGCCCTTCGACGGCGTCAACGGCTCGGGCAAGCACGTCAACTGGTCGGTCTCCACCGACAGCGGCGAGAACCTGTTCTCCCCCGGCTCCACCCCGGCGGACAACACCCGCTTTTTGCTGTTCTTCGCGGCGTTCATCAAGGGCGTGGACGAATATTCCGAGCTCCTCCGCTGCTCCTCCGCCTATGCCGGCAACGACAAGCGCCTCGGCGGCAACGAGGCCCCGCCCGCCGTCATCTCGGTCTTCGTGGGCACCGATCTTGAGGAGGTCGTCGACGCGATCATCAGCGGCGAGCCCTACGTCAGCACCCGCGACCGCTCCCTGACCGTGGGCAAGGACGTGCTGCTGCGCATCTCCACGGACAATACCGACCGCAACCGCACCTCCCCCGTGGCGTTCACCGGCAACAAGTTCGAGTTCCGCATGCCCGGCTCGAGCCAGTCGATCGCCTCCCCCGTCACGTATCTGAACACCATCCTCGCCGAGGAGCTGAAACAGGCCGCCGAGGTCCTTGAAGCGAGCGAGGACCGCGAGAACGCGGTGAAGGCGCTGATACGCGATATGCTCAAGGCACACCGCCGCATCGTGTTCAACGGCAACGGCTACGATAAAGCCTGGCTCGCCGAGGCCGAGGCGCGCGGGCTCAAAAACCTGAAGAACACCGCCGAGACGATCCCCGAATACATCAGCGAGAAGAATATCCGCCTGCTGACCGGCAACGGCATCTACACCCGCAAGGAGATGGATTCGAGGAACGAGATACATATCCAGAAATACTGCAGCGTGAACGCGATAGAGGCGCGCACGATGCTCGAGATGATAAGAAAGGGCGTGTTCGGCGCGATCACCCAGTATCTCTCCGCCCTGACCGGCGGCTGCGGCTTTGAAGCGAAGCTAAGGGAAAAGGTCGGCGCGCTCGGCGACAGGCTGCTCGAGGAGACCGAGGCGCTCGAAGCGCTGCTCCTTTCGCTCGACGCCGCCTGCGACCCGGCGGAAAAGCTGCGCATCTGCAGCGAGGGCATCGTTCCGGCCATGGAGGCCTGCCGCCGCACCGTCGACAGTGCCGAAAGGCTGATCGGCAAGCGCTTCTGGCCCTACCCCGATTACACCGAGCTGCTGTTCTCGATTTGACAGCGATCTATATTCAAAAGGAGACGGAAAAATGAAGATCCTCGTTCTGAACGGAAGCCCCAAGGGGGAGAAAAGCGACACCATGTGCATCACCCGCGCCTTCATCGAGGGCATGGAGGAGGCGGGACCGCAGGAGGTGCACGTCATAAACGCGATCGAAAAGCACGTAGAATACTGCACGGGCTGCTTTGCCTGCATGAGGGGCGGCGAATGCGCCCATGACGACGATATGAAGGCGATCCTTAGGGAGATTACCGAGAGCGAGCTTCTGATAATGAGCTTCCCGCTCTACTGCTACGGCATGCCCGCGCCGCTCAAGGCGATCGTCGACCGCATTCTGCCGCTCTCGCAGATGACGATGCAGAAGGTCGGCGACAGGTACGTGCATGTCGAAAAGGCGGATCATTCCCGCCTCAGCTTCCTGATGATCTGCGGCTGCGGCTTCCCGAACAGCAGGCATAATTTCGAGCCCGCCGCCGAGCAGTTCCGGCTGCTGTTCCCCGAGAGGAACACTGTTGTAACGATCCCCGAAAGCCCGCTCTTCAACGCGCCCGGCGCGGAGCCCGTCACCAAACCGAAGCTCGAGCTCGTGCGCGGGGCCGGAAGGGAATACGCTTCCTCCGGCACGCTTTCGGAAGCGACGCTTAACGAGCTCTCTTTGCCGATGATCCCCGAGGAGGTCTACGCCTCGATAGTCAACGGCAATTCATAAGGCATCCCTTTGCCCCGCCCCCGTGCCTAAGGAACGGGGGCTTTTTTCTTGCAAATCAGCCGCCGTTTTGCTAAAATATATGCGTGATCCGAACGCCGTTCGGAAACAGAAACGAGGCGCATATGACTTTATTTGAACAGGCCGTGATCTTCGCGGCGGAAAAGCATGCCGGCATGAAGCGCAAGCTCGGCGACACGCCCTACATACTCCACCCGCTCGAGGCGGCGCTCATAGTGAGCACGCTGACGGATGATGAGGAGGTGCTCGCCGCGGCGGTGCTTCACGATATCGTCGAGGATACCGACGTGACGCTCGAAGAGCTGGCCGAACGCTTCACCCCCCGCGTCGCGGCGCTCGTCGCCTCCGAGACCGAGGATAAGCTCCGCGGCATCCCCAAGAGCGAGAGCTGGCTCATCCGCAAGCGGGAGTCGCTCGAGGTGCTGCGCCGGGCCGAGGACCCCGCCGTTCTCTTCATCTGGCTCGGGGACAAGCTTTCGAATCTGCGCAGCTTCCGCCGGGCGAAGCTGAAGCTCGGCGACGGCATGTGGAAGCTGTTCAACCAGAAGGATCCCGGCATGCACGCAAGGTACTACCGTTCCATCCTGCGCGCGCTGAGCGGCCTTAAAGAGACCGGCGCGTGGAAGGAATACCGCGATCTCGTCGAGGAGCTCTTCGGGGCGGCACAGGACGAAGCACCGGAAAGCCCGGGACCGGAGGACGCGCTTTGAGTTACAGAGTCGTCGACAGATCAAAATACTACCGCGCCGGCGTCTTCAGGCATTTCACCGAGGACTGCCGGTGCTCGGTCTCGATGACCGCGCGCATAGACGTCACGGAGCTCGCGGCGTTTTCAAAGCGCGAGGGTACGCGGTTCTACACCGATTTTCTCCATATCCTCGCTGCCGTGCTCAATTCGAGGGAGGATTACAGGCTCGGCTATCTCTGGGAGACGGACGAGCTGATCCTGTGGGATCGCATCCATCCGCTGCACTACGTTTTCCATGAGGATACCGGGACCTGTACGCCCGTATTTACCCAGTTCTCCTGGGACCGCGCCGAATTCATCGAAAACGCCGAGGCGGATATCGCCCGCGCCGAGAAAAACGGCGAATACCCTTCAAAGCCGCCGCGGCCCGACCGCTTCGAAGCCTCCTACATCCCCTGGGTCTCGTATGATTCATTGAACATCGAGCTGCCGGACGGCTATATCTTCCTCTCGCCGATCGTGAGCTGGGGCCGTTACCGCGAGGAGAACGGGCGGCTGATGATGCCCGTGACCGTACGCATCAACCACGCCGCGGCCGACGGATTCCTTATAGCGAACGTGTTCCGCCTGCTTGAAAGGGCGACCGCGCTCACGGTGAACGGCGAAAGCCTTAAAAAGCTCGCCGTCAGTCAAAGTATAGAAAGGGAGCCTGAAAAATGACCGATATTAAGCCCGTCTCCGCCCTCGGGAACGACCCTGCCGCAGCCGTCCGGGCGCGGCTCTTCGAGCTCGGCGACCCGGCCTACGCCGATTTCACCGCCCCGCTGGTGCCGGACGTCCGGCGCGAGGACATCATCGGCGTGCGGTTCCCCGGGCTGCGCGCGCTCGCGAAGGAGCTCTCGGCCGATCCCGCGATCGGCGGTTTCCTCGAAGCCCTTCCCCACCGCTATCTTGAGGAGAAGCATCTTCACGCGCTCATCATCGAGAGGGAGCGCGATCTCGGCGCGCTGATCGAAAAGCTCGACGCGTTCCTGCCGTTTGTCGACAACTGGGCGACCTGCGACACATTGAAGCCCAAGCTCTTCTCGACCCGCTTTGAGGAAACGCTCCCGCATATCCGGCGCTGGGCCGCAAGCGGGGATACCTACTCGATCCGTTTCGCGGTCGGCATGCTGATGGCCAACGGCCTGGGCGACAGGTTCCGCCCCGAGCTCAGCGACGTCGTGGCCGGGATCGTCAGCGACGAATACTACGTCAACATGATGCGCGCCTGGTATTTCGCGACCGCGCTCGCGAAAAACTTCGAGGGGGCGGAGCCGTATCTTGACGGACGGCTGGACGAATGGACGCACAACAAGACCATACAGAAGGCCTGCGAGAGCCGCCGGATAAAGCCGGAGCTGAAGGAATGGCTGCGCGGCATGCGGCGCGGCGGGCACGGGAAGCCCGGGCCGATACAGGTGGCGGCGGGCGTCATTTGGCGCTGCGGCAGGGTACTGATCTGCCGCCGCGGCGAGGGCAAGGCCCGCGCGGGGCTCTGGGAGTTCCCCGGCGGCAAGCTCGAGCCCGGTGAAAACGCGGAGCAGGCGCTCGTGCGCGAGATCCGGGAGGAGCTCGGCTGCACCGTCAGGCCCCTTTCGCGCCTCTGCGCCGGCGACTATTATTACGACGACGTCTCCGTGCATATCATCGCGGTCGAGGCGGAGGTCATCGAGGGCGAGCCCGCGCCGGTCGAGCACAGCGAGCTCAGCTTCGTTTTGCCGGAGGAGCTCTCCTCCTTTGCGCTCTGCACGGCGGACGACAGGCTGATCGCCCAAGCCCTGCTGAACAAAAAGCGCTGAAAGACCGAAAACAGGCGGCCTGCAAAGAATATAATCCTTTGTTTACGGGGATTTTCGCCAAAACAAGCCGCGTTTGGGCTTGACACGGCTGAGCCGCTGCGGTAAAATAGCTAAATGTGACACTATGGGAATATCCGCCCAAGGCATGCCTCGGGCGGTCCGCTTCGCTTAAGAAACGCGTTTCCCTGAATATTCAAGAAAGAGGTACTGAACTATGAAAATGACTTTCCAGCCCAAAGTTAGGCAGAGGAAAAAGGTCCATGGCTTCCGCAAGCGCATGAGCACCGCCAACGGCCGCAACGTGCTTGCCCGCAGGCGTCTCAAGGGCAGGAAGAAACTGTCTGCATAACCGTTCGGTCCCGGCCGGGAGATCCGCCCGAAGCCGATCTCCCCGGCTGACGCCGCGGCGCAGGGTCCAAAGGGCTTCTGCCGCCGCAGCTCCCGTTCTCGGAGCGCCCGCCCCGCGGCGGGTCGATGCAGTCGGTGAAGCGTTGCTATTCTTTAAAGCGTAACAAGGAATTCCGCCGTACGTTCCGTGCCGGCAAGACAGCCGGCAGCAAGAGTATGGTGCTGTTCTACGCCCCGAGGAGGGCCGGCGAGGTCCGCGTGGGGTTTTCCGTCGGCAAAAAGATCGGCAACGCCGTTGTCCGCAACCGCACAAAGCGAAGGCTCAGGGAAGCATTCACACCCCTGATCCCCTATGTAAAGAAGGGTTCCTCCATCATCTTTTACGCAAAGCCGCCCATCGTGGATGAGAGCTTCGTTTCGCTCCGCTCCACCCTGCGCTATCTCCTCAAAAAGGCCGGCCTCTACGTGCCGCCCGAGGAGGCGCCTTGCGCTGACGCATCCGGAGGTGCTTCGTCTTGAAGGGGATCGTCGGGCGTGTTTTTGTGCATCTGATACGCGGTTATCAGCGCTATATCTCGCCCCGCTTCGGCGGCGTATGCCGCTTCCGGCCGACCTGTTCGCAGTATGCGATCGAGGCCATCGAGACCCACGGCGCGTTCAAGGGCTCCTTCCTTGCGCTGTGGAGGATCCTTCGCTGCAATCCGTTCTCCCGGGGAGGCTACGACCCCGTCCCCCCGAAGAAGACCAAACCTTAAAGGGCTCCGTTCCCGGAGCCGCCCGCACCCCCGCACCGCCGCATACACTGAAGGCGGCTATCAACCAGAAGGGTTAAAGCATGATCAACGATTTCTTCCTTACCGAGTGGTTTTTCTACGCCCTGCGCTGGCTCTACAGCGTGCTCGGAAACAGCTATTTCCTTACCATCCTCGTGCTCACGCTCGTGCTCAGGCTCGTGCAGCTCTTTCCGGACATCCAGAGCCGCAAGACTCAGAAAAAGCAGGCCGAGATCCAGCCCGAGCTCGATAAGCTCAAGGAAAAGTACGCCAACGATCCCCAAAAGCTCAATCAGGAGACCAACAAGCTCATGCGCGCAAACGGCATCGGCTGCCTTGCGGGCTGTCTCCCCATGCTTTTGACCCTGCCCCTGTTCTTCTGCTTCCTCGCCGCGTTCCGTTTCTGGGGCTATGAGCAGACCGTTAAGCTGACCTACGAGACCATCGTCGACCAGCCGCAGGCCCAGCAGACCTACGAGAGCTTCCGCTTCGCCTGGATCACCAATATCTGGCAGCCCGACAGCGGCTTTGCGCCCGTCGTCACCCCGGCCAACACCGTCGCCACCTACGGCAACGCCCAGGGCTTTGCCTGCAGCAGGAACGCCGCCGCTTCCACCACCAGCAAGATCGGCAACCTCGTTATCCTGCACAACGGCTATACCGACAGCAAGGGCAGCTTTGTCAGCGGCGAACAGATCTGGTCCACCTTCTGCGAAAACGGCCTCGCCACCGGCGAATACGGCACCGAGAACATGCTCCTCCTGCGCAGCGACGAAGCGAAGGAGAAGTACGACGACCTGATGAAGGTCTACAAAAAAGGCTATAACAACGGCTGGTTCATCCTGCCCATCCTGGCCGCAGGCTTCCAGCTCCTGCTCGCATTCATCCAGCAGCGCCAGCAGAAGAAGACCAATCCGAGCGCCGCTGCCCAGCAGCAGAGCATGAACTTCATGATGTACCTTTTCCCCGTGATGAGCCTTGTGTTCTGTATGACCAGCACCTCCGCCTTCGCACTCTACTGGGTGCTTTCGAGCGTGCTGCAGATCGCTTCGAGCACCATCATCCACGCCGTCATGAACAAGCCCGGGAAAGACTCCGCCGCGGAATAACGCGGCCCGCTCCTTCGCACACAGTCTGTTATTCGGAAGGGAGCTCCCCCTCTTAGGCGAAGGATCAAAGCACTAATCTGAATATGAAAGGAGTGCCGTTTCGCGCTCGGGCAGAGGGCCCGGCGGGCGGCAAAAGGAAAAAACATGCGTTCAATACAGGCAACGGGTAAATCCGTTGACGCAGCTGTTTTCAGCGGCCTGAATCAGCTCGGCCTCTCCATCGACGAGGTCTCCATCGAGATAGTACAGCGCGAGACCAAGGGCATCCTCGGCATAGGCGCCAAGCCCGCCATCGTGGTCCTGACCGAAAAGCCTCAGGAAGAAGTAGTCATCCCCGATTTCACCAAGGAGCGCGAGCGTGAGAACCGCGAGCGCCGTGAGCGCCGCGAGAACCGCGACCGGCGCGACAACCGCGATAACCGCGATAACCGCGACAACCGCGATAACCGCGATAACCGCGAGCGCCGCGAGAACAGGCCCGCGCAGCCCCGCACCGAGGCCGCCGCAGAGAACCGCGGCGAGCGCGGCGAAAACCACCGCAGCGAAAGGCGCGATAATACCGAGCGCCGCGAGCGCCCCGAGAGGCGCGAGAACGCCGAGGCGCAGGCCGAGGCAAAGCCCGAGCTCGTCTACACCGAGGAGCAGGCGGCGAACGAACCCTCCGCCGCGTTCGTAAAGGGCCTCATCGAGCGGATGGGCATCGAGGGCAAGGTCCTCGCCGCCCGCGAGGAGGACGCGGTGCGTCTTCGCATCGACTGCAGCGAGATGGGCGTGCTGATCGGCCACCGCGGCGAGACGCTGGACGCCGTGCAGTACCTCGCGTCCCTCGTCATCAACCGCAACCGCAAGACCGAGGGCTACACCCGCGTCACCATCAACACCGAGGATTACCGCGAGAAGCGCGAAGAGACGCTGATCCGCCTTGCAAAGCGCATAGCGCAGCAGGTCAAGACCACCGGCAATCCCAAGGCGCTGGAGCCCATGAATCCCTACGAGCGCAGGATCATCCACTCCGCGCTCCAGAAGCACCCCTACGTCACCACCCAGAGCGAGGGCGAGGAGCCGAACCGCCGCGTTGTCATCTCCCCCAAGCGCAGGCAGAACAGGCAGTCCCGCGGCGCATGAGCGCTTCGGGCAGCAATTTGATATTCGACAAAAGCACCGTATTCGCACTGTCCACCCCGGTGGGCGGTGCGATCGCCGTTATTCGGGCCAGCGGTCCGCTTTCGCGCAGGGTCCTTTCCGAGGTCTTCACCGGCAGGATCGAGGAGCGCTTTCTTTCCCACGGCCGCATAGACGACGGCGGGCAAACGCTCGACGACTGCATGGCCGTGTATTTCGCCGCGCCGCGCTCCTACACGGGCGAGGATATGTTCGAGCTGTACCTTCACGGCTCCTACGCGGTCGTCACGGCCGTCTCCCGCCTGCTTGAAAGCCGGGGCCTCTCCCCCGCCGCGCCGGGCGAGTTCACGAAGCGCGCGTTTTTGAACGGCAAGCTCGACCTCGTCCAGGCGGACGCCGTCATGGACCTTATAAACGCCGAGACGCGCCGCAGCGCGAACGCCGCCGTAGAGCAGCTCGAGGGCGGCCTCAGCGGGCGCATCGCCGCGATCGAGGAACAGCTCATCGACCTCGCCTCCGGGCTGGGGGCCGCGATGGACTATCCCGACGAGATGGAGGACGAGACGCTTTCCTCGGCCGACGAAAAACTCCCGCCCGTAATCGCGGAGCTCGAGGCGCTGATCGAGAACGGAAAGCACAGCCGCATCGTGCGCGACGGCGCAAAGCTCGTCATCCTCGGGCGGCCGAACGCGGGAAAATCGAGCCTGCTCAACGCTTTTTTGAACGAGGAGCGCGCGATCGTCACCGATATCGCGGGCACGACGCGCGACACGCTGGTTGAAAAGCTCAGCATCGGCGGGCTGCCCGTGCGCCTGACTGATACCGCGGGCCTGCGCGAGAGCGCCGACAGCGTGGAGGCCATCGGCATGGACCGCGCGAAGAGGGAAGCGCGCAGCGCCGAATGCGTCATCGTCGTCATCGACGGGTCGCAGGGCACGGTCTCGCCCGACGACCGCGCCGTCATCGAAGCCGCGGGGGACACGCCCGCGCTCTTCGCCGTCAACAAGGCCGACCTCTCCCCCGGGAACGCCGCGGCCGTGCTCGAGGCGCTTATAAAGGAGTATCCCGGCATCCCCGGCGCCGTCATAAGCTGCAAAACGCGCTCCGGCTTCGACGCGCTCGAGAAGCTGATCCTTTCAGCGCTCGGCGCCGCGGAGGACGCCGCGATCGTCACGAACGAAAGGCATATCGGCCTGCTCGAAAAAGCAAGGGAAGAGCTTTCGGCGGCCGTCGGCCTCGGCTCGACGGAGCTTATCAGCGAGCTTATCGCCTCCGCGCTCTTCTCGCTCTCGCTTATCACGGGCCGCGAGTTCTCCGAGGAGCTGCTCGACCGCATCTTTTCGAGATTTTGTGTTGGAAAATGAGCTCCTATGGTATATAATAGAGTCAGCTTGAAGCAAAGGAGCAAAAGCCATGGATAAGAACGCTGCATATCTTTTCAATATAGGCGAAAACTGCTACGCCTACCGCATGCTCGGCGCGCATCTGGTCAACGAGGGCGGCCGCGACGGCTGGCGTTTCGCCGTCTACGCCCCGAACGCGAGGGCCGTTTCGCTGGTGGGCGATTTCAATTTCTGGGATCCGAACGCCTCCCCGATGCAGAAGAACGAATCGGGCATCTGGGAGATCTTCATGGAGAACGTCTGGCGCGAGCAGCGCTATAAATACGTCATCACCGGCGCGGACGGTTCCGTCGTCTACAAGGCCGACCCCTTCGCCTTCCGCGCGGAGCTGCGGCCCGGCACCTCGAGCGTCATCTGGGGCATAAAGGATTATCCCTGGAGCGACGGCGACTATATGCGCCGCATGCGCACCGAGAGCCCGTTCACGAAGCCGATCAACATCTACGAGGTGCACGCCGGCTCATGGCGCAGCGGGCGCGATCTCGAGGCCCTCGCCTACGAGCTGGTCGACTACTGTGCGGACATGGGCTACACGCATATCGAGCTGCTGCCCGTCTCCGAGTTCCCGCTGGACGACAGCTGGGGCTATCAGTGCCTCGGCTACTATGCGGTCACGGCGCGCTACGGCAACCCCGAGCAGCTCAAAAAGCTGATCGATCGCGCCCACACCCGCAATATCGGCGTGATCCTCGACTGGGTCCCCGCCCATTTCGTCAAGGACGAGGCGGGCCTGCGCCGCTTCGACGGCACGCCCCTCTTCGAGCCCTCCGAGCCCCTGCGCGCCGAGATGCCGCAGTGGGGAACGCTGCTGTTCGACTACGGCCGCCCGGAGGTCCGCAGCTTCCTGATCTCCAACGCGGTCTACTGGCTCAGCGAGTTCCATGCCGACGGTCTCAGGGTCGACGCGGTGAGCTGCATGCTCTACCACGATTTCTGCCGCGGCGAATGGCTGCCCAATATCTACGGCAATCACGACAACCTCGAGGCGATCGATTTCATCAAAAAGCTCAACGTCGCCGTGCACCGCGAGTGCCCCGGCTGCCTGATCATCGCCGAGGAGAGCTCCGCATTCCCGAAGATCACCGAACCCGTCAACCTGGGCGGCCTCGGCTTCGACTACAAGTGGAACATGGGCTTTATGAACGACACGCTGTCGTATTTCGAGAAGGACCCCGTCTACCGCAAGTATCATCACGACAAGCTGACCTTCCCGATGGTCTACGCCTATTCCGAAAAATACGTGCTCCCCTTCTCGCATGACGAGGTCGTGCACGGCAAGTGTTCGCTGATCGGCCGCATGTGGGGCAGCTACGAGCAGAAGTTCGAGCAGCTCCGCCTGCTGCTCGCCTACCAGATGGCCGAGCCGGGCAAGAAGCTGAACTTCATGGGCAACGAATTCGGCCAGTTCATCGAGTGGGATTTCCACCGCGAGCTCGACTGGTTCCTGCTCGACTATCCCTCCCACAGGGCGATGCATGAGTTCACCAAGGCGCTCAACCATTTCTACCTCGCCAATCCCTGCTTCCACCGCGAGGATACCGGCTTCGTGGGCTTCCGCTGGCTCAGCGTGGACGATAAGGACAATTCCGTCATCGCGTTCGTCCGGCGCGACGGGCACAGCCGCATGATCTGCGTGTTCAACTTCACCCCCGTCACGCACGACGCCTACCGCATCTGCATCGACGAGGCGGCGAACAGCTCCGTCACGCTCACCTGCGCGTTCTCGACGCACAACAGGGAGCATACCGAGCTCAAGTCCCACAAGGTCCGCAAAGGCGAGCGCTACGCGGAGTTCCCGCTCTACCCCTTCGAGGCCGCCTTCTATAAGTTCTGATGGAAGAGTTCAAGCAAGAAATCGCCTTTCCCTCCGACGAAAGGCTCCTGCGCGGCCGCGTCGCCGTGACGGTCTGCCCCGGGCAGGACGAATGCGGCGCCTGCGCGGCGGCCTGCGGCTTCGGCGCGCTCACAAAGCCGGGCCGCTTCCCGACCGTCGCTTACGACCTCTGCATCGGCTGCGGGGCCTGTGTCAAGGCCTGCCCCCGCGCGAATATGCGCCTTGTTGACGGCTCAAGGGACGAGGCCGAGCTCACCGTTAAATGCCGGCTGGCCGACCTTCCCGAGGAGGGCGAAGCGGTCCGCATGCTCAATGTTTCCGGCTTGGAACTCGGCGAAGGCCGCACGGTGCAGGCCTATCCCCTGCCCGACGGCAGGCACGGCGTGGTCCGCGTTCGTACGGAAAGGACGTTACTGAAAAGCGCCGCTGCTTTCCGGAAATAAACCGAGGCCTTGGTCCATGCGTTATATGGATATAAAGGTATCCCGGAGGCCGCTGTGAAGCATACTCAAAGAATTATAGACGCACCGTCCCAAACCGCAAAAAAGCTCGTGATCGTACCGCTCGTGCTCGCCGCCGCTTTGATCATATTTGCGGTCGTCGGTTATTTTGCGATCCTCCGCTTTTACGATCTGCACCCGCTGGAGCCGCCGCGTGAGGATTGGCTCTCCGTTATTCTCTTATTCCTGGTCTTTGTGGGCGCCGGAGTCCTGTTTGCGGCCACGGTCGTCATCTCGATCATAGCCCTTTCGCTCACGAAAAAGGCGATCGAACCGGGTTGGATAAAGACCGCCGCCATTATCGAGCTCGTCGTTTCGGCCGTGCTGCTGATCCTGATACTCATCCAATATCACAAGGTTTTCTGAAGCGGTCAAAAATCAATAGACACCGTAGGGGCGGCAACCTGCCGCCAGCCGGTTACAGGCGTAACAAAGCCGGAGTGAAAAACGAACGCCGACGCATGGCTTCCCCTCGAGTGGCAGCGAGCAAGCTCGCTCGCTGGCAGCGCAGAGCGAGGAGCGATGACTGATGAGGTGGAAAAGCGGCGGAAAAGAGAAACCCCATTGGTGCATCCCTCTGATCCCCCAAAAACACGAAAACCGCGGTTTCCCGCGGTTTTCTTTATGTTCGTCAGGTTTTGCTCACACAAGGCCCATGGCCGTGCGCAGTATCATGATAGCGTCGGAAACGGTGACGGTATTGCTGCCGTCCATATCCGCGGCCGTGAACTGATCGTTCGTCAGCTCGAGCAGCCCCATCGAAGCGCGCAGCGCCATGATCGCGTCGGAAACGTTGACAGTGCCGCTGCCGTCGACGTCGCCGGGGATGATGGTGCTTCCCGTCAGATTCACAAGCTCGGCATACGGATAATCCGGATCGCCGTCCATAGTCCATATGCTTTCGAAATCGAAGCCGGCATAGCTTTCCGCATTCCTGAGCTGTTCCTCGGTCAGCGCGGTGCCGACGCCGTTATCCTCGCAGCAGCCGGCAAGGTAATAGCAGGCCTCGGCAGCGTTATCAGCATCAAAGCATCTTCCTATCACGGCGCCGCTGATCTCGCCGCCGCTTACGGTTCCGATATTGTAGCAGCAGCGTTCAGTGGACGACGTATAGCGATTGGTCAGAATGCCGCCTGCCCAGCTCTCCGCATTGATACTGCCGATATTGAAGCAGTTTTCGATAACCGAATCCGAATCGTCCTGATCGCCTGCGATCCCTCCGGCGTTTTGGCCGTAAACAGTGCCGGTGTTAAAGCACTCCGAGATACTGCCGCGATTGTTTACCGCGATACCGGCGCTGCCGTCTTGAGGATCGGAGCCTATCTCGCCGTTATTGACGCAGCGGGTTATACTTCCCTTATTCTCGGGGATGATCCCGGCGAGCGCGGCTCCTCCAACCGAAAGGACCGATCCGTTATTGATGCAGTTTTCAATAACGACGCCGAAAGTGCTGTCTGCGGCGATACCGCCTGCGCCGAGCGCCATGTATTGGTCCGGATTTACCGTGACCGTACCGTTATTGACGCAGCCGACGATCAGGCTCCTGCCAAAACCTACGATGCCGGCGGCGTTTGCGGTTCCGTAAGAGGAGGAAAAAGCGTCCGCCGAAATATCACCGTAATTCTTACAGAAACGGACTGTGCCGCCGTATTGCTTTCCGACAATACCGCCGATATCATTAACGCCGTCGACCGCCCCTTCGTTTATGCAGTTTTCAATGCACTCGTCACCGTCAAACTCCCCGACGATCCCGCCTGCGGTGATCAACGCGCTCACGGCGCCCGAATTAGTGCAGTCGTATACTCCGCAATGTGCTTCTCCGGCAATACCGCCAACGCTTCTGGAGCCCTCCCGCACTATATCACCCGTATTGCTGCAATCCTCGATGCCGCCGCTCATGATTTTTCCCACAATGCCGCCGATACCCGTGCTGTTCAGGCAATCAACGACACCGCTGTTGCCGCAGCCGATGACGCCGCAGTATTCCGCATAGCCCACGATACCGCCGACATTATAGGATGAAAGCCCTTGTATGTATCCGCTGTTGCCGCAATCGGTAAACGTGCAGTTCGCCGCTTTTCCTGCGATACCTCCCGTTCCCTCGCTGTGCGACGGAGCGCAGACAGCATAGACGCCGCCCGCGTTCGTGCAGTCTTCAAAGCTGCTGTTCAGCGCGATCGCGACAATGCCGCCTGCTTGCCATTTACCATTCACGGAGGATTCCGCAATATTGAGCCTTGCAAAACCCGCGCCGTCGGCATAGCCGAAAAGCCCTCCCGAATCCGCTTCATAAAACGTGTAAAGACCGCGTATCGTATGATCCCGCCCGTCAAACGTGCCGCTGAACGGATTCCCGCTGTTTTCGCCGATCAGCGTCCATCTGTGCGCCGGACCATTTCCGAGCCCCCATTCCTCCCAGTCGTCGGTGGCGTTGAGCAGGATATCGTCCGTAAGCGCGAAATAACGGTCCGAACAATCGTTGCCTGAATTGACCATATGCGCCAGCAGCGCAAGTTGGGACCCGTTTGAGATAAGATAAGGATTTGCCTCCGTGCCGCTGCCTCCGGCAAAGCTTCCCGCGATAGAGCCGTCCCAGATATCGCGGGTATCGTTTTCCGTCTTCGCCAGCAACGCCGCCGGTATGCACGCCGCGAGCATCGCGAGCGCGGTCAGCAGGCACAGGGTTTTCAAAAGCTTTCCTTTCATAAGCTCCTCCTTTGTATTTTTGGGTTTTATTGCGTATCACACAAGGCCCATGGCCGTGCGCAGTATCATGATAGCGTCGGAAACGGTGACGGTATTGCTGCCGTCCATATCCGCGGCCGTGAACTGATCGTTCGTCAGCTCGAGCAGCCCCATCGAAGCGCGCAGCGCCATGAGCGCGTCGCTGACCGTGACCGCACCGCTGCCGTCCACGTCGCCGGGGATGAACTGCGGTTCCGTAAACCTGGCAATAAGATCCGTTTCCTCAGTCGCGTTCTCGGCAATTCGGAGCTCTTCACTCACAAGCGTGCCGTCCGGCGTATACCAGCCGAGGAACTCCGAACCGGCCCTCGGCGTGGCTACGGCGAACAAGTAGCCGTACATGCCGCCGCCGCTCGTGCCGACGAATCCGCCGCCTTCGGCCCTCAGATGATCGAAATACAGCTCGGGACAGGTGGATATGTCCAGATCGGTTATCAGGGTATCGGTGCTGTAAAGGACCTCGAGCGCGGTGCATCCGGTCACATCGAGCCTCGCCATATTGCTCATTCGGCAGTCCAAATATGTAAGGGAAGTCAGCCCGGAGGCGTTGAGCTCCTCGATCTCGCTCCAGCCGCAATGCAGGGACTCCAGCTCCGTGCACATCGTCACATCAAGGCTCCTGATGCGGCTTCCGCCGGTATTCAGGAAATTGAGGTGCGGACAGTTGGAAACGTCAAGCTCCGATACTGCGCCGGATATCTGAAGTCTTTCAAGGCTGACGCAGTCCGAAATATCGAGTTCGGTCAGATAGTCGCTGTTGCAGGCGAGTTGAGTCAGCGCGGTACATCCCGTCAGGTCGATCTCGCAGAGGCTGTGGGTCAGCGCCCATACCCCTATGATCTCCGAACAGCCCGAAACATCGATCCGGCCAATCTCGGCATCGCCCTCCAGGGCCACCGCAGTGAGCCTTTCGCAGTTTGAAAGCTCGATGTCGCCGCAGAGCGCGTTCGATCCGTCCTCCGGACTGGAGATATCCATATTGATGCCGTACAGCCGTTTTTCCTCGCCGTTTGACCAAACGATTCCCGCGTAAGTCCTCGGTTCGCCGTTTTCGTTTTCCGAAAGAACATAGCCCCAGGTGGACGGATCTGCAGGATCTAATTCAAGCGTTCCGTCGTATATCAGGCGCAGCTTTTCAAGATTGCTCAAGCCGCTTTCGTCCGTGTTTTCAAGAAACGCGATGATCTTCTGATAGTCGCTGTCGTTATACCCGTCGGGGGTCGGATACCGCACGGCCGTTTTCCCGGCGGCCAGCGCCGCAAACGGCAGCATAGCCGCGATCATCATGACCGCGGTCGTCAGGCACAGGGCCTTCAATAGCGTTCTTTTCATAAGTTCCTCCTTTGCGCTCGCGCGCTTTTTATGATCGTCTTTCCGCACCTTTCGACGTCTGAACCGGTTTTCTCCCTGTTCTGCTTATATAACAGCCAAAAGAGTCTAAAGGGGACGGCCTTGCTGTTATGTGTTTTTGCGTTTCCGCTTTGTTTCGAGGGGCTGTATACT
>JAEEGL011173412.1_pt1 | contig 33309 bp, 28 predicted proteins | sample 9134231 | NCBI WGS metagenome assembly JAEEGL01 (sample SAMN16246548, study PRJNA631951) | gut metagenome | biome: gut microbiome; feature: rumen; material: fiber-attached | host: Bos | place: Iran: Karaj | collected 2018-10 | reverse complement strand
TATTGACCACCTGTTCAGCCCGAAAACAGCCTGTATTGGCGTTTTTTTGTCTTTTGACCACCCGCAATTTTATGAAAATAACCCTTTTGACCACCTGTAATTTCGCAAAATAACCCTTTTGACCACCTGTTTTTTCTTTTGACCACCTCATCGGTTCGTGAGGGTGCAGGCAGTTGTCCGGAAATTCCGGCAGGTTCAAAGGAGGTGAAGGTCACCGGGTTCAACCGGTTACAACTTGTAACCGTTTGTTTGTGATCACAATTTGTGATCTCAAATGCCGGTTGGTTACAAATTGTCACGGTTTGGGAAATTGCCGATGCGGTGCCGGTCACGTATCCGGGTAACCGGGAAGGCATGTAAAAAAATAAGCATGTACAGACCAATCTATTTGTATATACGTGATGACCGTTAATGCCGTTTCGGAGGGGATGTCGTGAAGGACATTAAGAGAGATCCGTTTGAAGAGTATGTGAGGAATCTTGCGCCGGGTGAGAAGGAACTGGGGCAGGCATGGTCGGCTGCCATAGGTTTACAGGATGTCGACGGGCTGAAGCCTTCCGAATATCTGTATGAGACGGCGATGAGGAATATTGCCGGGGAAATCTCGGTTGCCGAGGCTAACGCGCTTATCGAGAGCTATTACGAGAGTAAGGAGAGTCGGGGGGATTGTGCGGAACGCACCGAGGAAGCCGATAAGGTTGCGGCAAGGATAGCAAAGATTCTGTCCGAAAAGGCGTTTACATTTTCTCCGGCGCAGTACATCGCAATTCACAGGGAGCTGTTTCGGGGTATCTATTCACATGCGGGAATGATCCGCGATTACAACATTACGAAGAGAGAATGGGTTCTGGACGGTGATTCGGTTTCGTACGGCAGCGCGTCCGAACTTTCGGCGACGCTCATCTTCGATATTTCGCAGGAGAGGGAGTTTCGTTACAACGGTCTTACCATGGATGAGACGATTCGGCATCTGGCGGTTTTTGTCTCACGGTTATGGCAGATTCACGTATTCGGGGAGGGGAATACGAGGGCAACGGCGGTGTTCTTCATCAAGTATCTGAGAATGCTCGGTTTTGATGCGGATAATACTTTGTTCTCCGAGAATTCATGGTATTTCAGGAATGCTCTGGTACGTGCGAACTACAATAACGTCAAAGAGGGAGTGTATAAGACAACGGAATTTTTGGAGAAGTTCCTGAAGAATCTGCTGATCCACGGTAAATATGAGCTGCATAACCGCGAGATGCACATCAGCGGCAAATTTTTATCGGTTCATGATGACCCGATAAGTGAACCGATAAATGAACCGATAAATGCCGCGACCTCAACAAATATTCGGAGAGCAAAGAATGCCCGCGAAGCGGCGATACTGAAACTGATTCGGGAAGATCCGGGTCTGACCCGAAATGATATGGCAGAACGCCTCGGATGTTCCGAGTCGACGATTAAGAGAGCGCTGCGGTCATTGATCGATAAGGGTGCGGTCAGGCACATCGGCTCAAATAAGAAGGGTGAATGGGTTATTGCGGAGGAGATCTAGATGCCGTCAAGCAAATCCTATCTCGATTTCGTTCTGGAACAGCTCTCCGATCTGTCGCCGGAGATCACATTCCGACCGATGATGGGGGAGTATATTCTCTATTATAAGGGTAAGATCTTCGGCGGTATCTACGACGACCGCCTTCTTGTCAAGCCCGTTAAGTCAGCCGCCGCCATGATGCCGGATGCCGTGAAGGAACTTCCCTACGAGGGAGCAAAGCCGATGCTTCTTGCGGACAACGTCGACGATGCCGATTTTCTGACGGCACTTGTTAGGGCAATGTATGAGGAACTTCCCGAACCGAAACCGAAGACGAAACGGGGGAAAGGGAAGAAGTAGGGGACGGGGGGAAAGGCACCATGCATCGGAACGCCGGAAAGGATAAACGCAACTGAAAGGAACTCAGTGGAACCCGACAGGTTTCAACTACCGAGGAATCCTCGGCAGTTCAAAATTAAGTGATATCCGAGAACTCAGAGGAATCCCGACAGGTTTTACGACGACCGCCTTCCTGTCAAGCCCGTGAAGTCAGCCGCCGCCATGATGCCCCATACCCCATACCTCATGCCCCATGCCGTTAAGGAACTTCCTTACACCGGCGGAACCCCATCATTTCCAGTGGAAAATATCGACGACGCAACCTTCCTTTGCGAACCCGTAAAGGCAATGTACGAAGAGCTTCCGGCGCCGAAGAAAAAGAAAACCTAAGTTTTTTTTGAATATGTCAAAATAACAGCGTAAGTTAACCAAAATATTTAATAGTCAATTAGTGACATATACTGAAAAAGATAGCACTTTATATCAGCAAAAGAGGTACTTGCGTGCATTATTCACCATTGAGATATCCCGGTGGCAAAGGAAAACTGGCTCCTTTAATCGGAATGTTAATTGAAGAATATGGTCACAGGGGCGGAACATACATTGAACCGTTTGCAGGCGGAGCAGGCGTGGCCATGGAATTATTAGAAAAAGGAATTGTTTCTGAAGTTGTAATCAACGATTATGATAAAGGCATTTATTCGTTTTGGAGAGCAATCCTATCGGAAACGGAAAGATTTGTGGATGAAATAGAAAGAATTCCTCTGAATATGGATGAATGGTATAGGCAACATGATATTTGCATGAAAAATAATAAAAAATACAGCTTTGAATTAGGTTTTGCAACATTTTATATGAACAGAACAAATCGTTCCGGTATCATAAAGGGAGGAGTTATCGGCGGAAAAGAACAAAATGGAAAATGGCGCATTGATGCACGTTTTAACAAAGAAAATCTGATAAAAAGAATACGAAAGATAGCCTCAATGAGAAGTAAGATTCATCTGTATAACAAAGATATAGAATCTTTTTTACTGAATTACGCTCCAAAATATGAAGATAATGCGTTCATCTATTTTGATCCGCCATATTTTGATAAAGGTAAACAGCTGTATCTGAATTTTTTTAATTATCGGGATCATGTGAGAATAGAGAAAACCATAAGAAGTTTGGTAAAGTGTGACTGGATCATAACGTATGATAATGTATCACCTATTGCTGAGATCTATAACGCATATAGTATTCGTAGATTTGAATTGAATTATAGTGTTTCTGATAAAAGAAGAGCGACAGAATTGATGATTTTTAAAAATGATATTATGATACCTTCAAATGTGCTTCTCCAAGAAAAGGGTATTGGCATAATATTGGCTTAAGGAGATAATAGGATGCTTAAGAATCTAAAAATTAATAATTTTAGACAATTTGAGGACGAAAATATACTGTTGGGTAAAAGACTTACAGTATTGGCGGGACGCAATTCCACAGGAAAATCTACAGTACTTGGTCTTTTGGCAAATAGCGGTGAATTGAAAAAGAAAGATGGTACAACTTTATCAGGCGGGCAATTTCGTGCAGAATTCAGCGAAATTCTTCATGGAAGCAAAAAATATGATGCTCCTGGATCGGATAGGATCCAAATTGATGTAATTGATGATAATGGAAATGTCATTGATTACAGAAAGTTTAGAACCGCTTGGCAGAAAGATGGGGAAGATGATCGATTTAGAGTTATTCCTTTTAAAAAACTGGATGACGGAAAAAAGACTGAGGCTAAAATGCCTATGCCGGTATTATATTTGGGTTTATCCAGATTATTTCCTATAGGTGAAGCTGAAGAAAATAAAATCAAAGCTAAATCGGTTAAATTTGACAATGAAGAGCAGAAAAGATGGTTTTGTGAGCAGTATCTAAAGATTTTATCACTGTATGACTCCATTACAAATGTCGATAGTTATTCAATCGGAGAAACAGCAAAGAAAAGAGGCGTGGGTATTGAGACTGAAAAATATGATTATCTGACGAATTCCGCAGGTCAGGATAATATTGGACAGATATTATTGTCCGTACTTTCTTTTAAAAGAATTAGAAAAAATATTAGTGATTGGCGTGGCGGGATTTTGTTGATCGATGAGATCGATGCGACCTTACACCCTGCAGCTCAGAATAGACTTATTGATATATTGTGTAAAGAAGCTAAAGAGACGGGATTTCAAGTAGTTGTCACAACTCACAGTTCTTATTTGTTAAAGCACATATGCATTAAAACCAGACATAATGAAAATTCAACAAATAATGAAATAGAACTATATTATTTTACAGATGCAAATCGTGAAATGGAGATCAAGAGAAATCCCGAGTATTCAACAATAGAAAACGATTTGTCGGTTATGTCTATGCTCCAGAATTCAAATAGAGTAAAATTGTATTCTGAAGATGATGAAACCAGGTGGTTTATAAGAAATCTGGTTCCGGAATATCAATCTTATGTTGATATTCTGGACGTACATATCGGGTGTTCTCAGCTCATGAGTTTGTATAAATGTGATTCAAGTTATTTTGGGAATACAATAATAGTATTTGACGGTGATGTTAAAGAAGATATTTTGAATGTTGTTTCTGAAAAAATAAGAAATCGTCTAAATAACATAATTAAATTGCCCGGAACAACGCGACCTGAAGAGATTATTTATAAATATATTCTGTCATTACAGCCGGAACATCCATACTGGGAAATGGCTGATAAAGTGGATATAAATTGGAAATACGTTAATGAAAATGGGCCTTCGTCTGAAAAATATGCCGGAGAAAAAGAACGAGAGAAATATAAAAAATGGTTTCAGGAGCACAGAATCCTATTTGAAAACACCAAATTGTTTGACTTTTGGAAGAATGATAACCCAGAATATGTGGAAGAATTTAAGAAGTCTTTTATAAATTCATATAATGCAGTGGCAGATCGGATTCTTGCAAAAAAAATACACTTGGATTAATATGCAATTAATGATCACTTGAATTCAAGTGATCGACATCTCGGTTGATTATTGGATACTTAGAAGAAATAACCGAAGAAAGAGAAGCCTATAGAACAGATACTTTGGGATGCGGTTAATTAGTTACAAGGCAAGGTTGAATCTGCCGGCGCCGAAAGGGGAAAATAAAGAAGGAAATGGGGTAATAAGGTTTATGATTATAGGCTATATTATATCTTATTTCGTATCATACTTTTTTAGTTGACTTGCAAGTTTCTTAGCTATGGCATTCGCCAGAATTGGTGGCACTGCATTGCCAACCTGCTGATACTGCTTATCCTTTGATCCAGCAAAAACAAAGCTGTCGGGGAAAGTTTGTAGTCTGGCAGCTTCTCTTACACTTACTGCACGGTCTTTGACAGGATGAACCCACATCGATTTTCTTACATTTACTACAGTGCCAGATGGTTCATCATAGTTAAGTCTAAGATAAATCGTATTCTGTGTTCTCGAAATATCTGTATATGTGTTGATTTTCAGCGAATCGTCGAGTGCATGAAAGTTTTCACCCTGTTTCAATGCCTTGAATCTCTTCATCGCTATATCTCTAGTTTTTGTAATGATGTGATTTTTTAACACTACTCTATCTCGTAGACTTTTAGCAAGATCGCTTAAATCCTCTTTTTTCTTCAGTCTAATACCCACATCATCAATAGCATCGAATACAGGCTCGATATCCTCTAAATCAGAAATTGCATCACGAACCGTACGATAAGGTCCCCCTTCAAATTTCCCTTTTGGCAATTGTACCTCTTTTGAAAGGTCTTTTCTTATACCGAGTAATATGAACCGCATTCTTTTCTGAGGTGCGCCAAAATCAGCTGCATTCAAAATATCGTCGGCAATAGTGTACCCATCAGCACCTTCTCTGTTCTCCAGCATGGCTTTTATATAGTCAAGTACTGCGAATGATCTTACTTCCACGCTTAATCCGTTCTTGAGTGAATAATTATCAACCACAAGATCATTTGTAACTATTTCAAGAGCATGGCTCAACATCCGCTGGTACATTATAGCTGGTTTTATAAGAGGGAGTAATTTAACAGAGGAAATCCCATGTTTGTAATATCTCAGAATTGCGGAAAATGCTCTCACATCCGCTTTTGTGATTGCAGAATCAGCCTGCATTTTAACATGTTCTTCAGCTATAGCCGTTAAATGCTTCTCATGCTTCTTTAATGCTACCAATAGCTTTTTAGGATTCTTAGTCGACTTATAAATGACGTTTAATTCTAAATAATCAATATCAGGCCATATGAACTTCTTTATAGTTTCTTCATCCTTTATGACTTCTAAAACTCCATCGAATATAAAATCCGCGTCCAGCAATGGAATTGGTGTGATCTTTGTATCTAAGACGCCTCTTTCAACTAGTTCTCTGTCATTTTCTGACATATAAAACCTGTGAACATCTGACCGAAGCATACTGACATTTTCCATGACAAAAGCTTTCGGCTTCAATTCACGGATTGCTCTAATATACTCTTTTACAAGAATATTTTTATGACTTATTGCATGATTCTTCTGCCTGTTTGCATTTGAGAATCCCTGGCAGGGAGGCCCACCAATAACAACATCAATTGTGCCATATTTTTCTTGTATTTCTGTATAATTCGCATTACGAATATCACCTCTGACATCCACTCCAGAATGGTTAAGCCTATATGTTTCCTGCATTGAGGGATTGTTTTCAAAAGCAACTTTTATACAGTATTTCTTAGTTTGTTGGAACCCAAGACTAAGTCCTCCAGCTCCAGCAAATAGATCAATTACGCTATACATAATTGATGCATCCTCCGTTTATTCGTCTGTGTTGAAGCCCTCTTCAATTGCCTTTTGAAGCAACGCCAGCAAACGCTTACTTTGATAAGTATTTTGAATTTTTGATGGACTCTTGCAAGCAATACTAAGGGCAGTTACATCTGTTGGTGTAACCAAATGATTTTTAACCGAAAATTCTGTCAGTCTTTTCCACATTTCAGCAGAGTAGTTATTTACTTCTGTCTGAGTATATATCTCATTGACTACATTTTGCTCTTTCTTTAATGATCTCTGATCTGCTTTCTGTTTATCAACAGTGATGAGACAGTTTTCAAGATCTTTTGGAAGGTCTAACGTGATTTTCTTAACCTCTGACCAGCAATCCGCTCTCTTACACCATTGGGTAACATTGGCCACATTTCTGCCAGGATCAGTAATTTTTAAAAGGACCAGTTCGGCTAAAGCAATAAGGGCAGTACACACTTGTTCAGGCACGCTCTGCCGGTTCCAGATAAGCATCAAATCAAGATCAAAACCTGGAAATTGCTTTTGGATAAGAATTCTAAACAGTGCAACAGTATAATAAATTATATTCGCTCTGTAACCGCCTTCGTACCATGGCTGTTTAGGTATAGTTCGTTCTAAATACTGAAAAATCAAAATTAACGCGGCAGTTGTTTGAAAATACCAATCATTAAACTGTTGTTCGTTAGACTCCCACTGTTCCTCTATATATGTAGCGAATTCATTAAAGTTTGTCTGTGCTCCTTTACTTACAATGTCAGGATTTCCAAGCCAAGTATTCTGAACCTTTGCCAAGTCTGTCTTCTTGATAACCTGGTTTTTAGGATGTTTAAGTTCAAACTGTTTTTTCTTTGCAGGCGTCAAGCGCATCTGTTCCTGCAAATATTGTCCACGAGCGCGTTCATAAAACCATTTTGTTTCATACTGCGCTCCCTCTTTTGCTGGGGCAAACATATGACGGGAAATCTGCTCCATTCTTCTATGAAATCGGTGAGAAGCGAAGAAATCTGCGTCACTTACTTTGTTTTGACTATTTGATGATCTTGAAATCTTTCGAATTAGTTCATCAGATTCGTCTTGCGTGGATTCATCAATAGCAGTCAGCTTCATTTGAACGTATAATCCATCAAGATTAGCTTTATCCTTATATCGAACGTTAGAAATAGATGCAGTTGTTTGACCACCATTGATAATTTGGAAATCACGGGCAAATGTTATAAAGCGTCCATGATCGGTATTCTCAATGACTACATCCATCGCCGTTGCAGATATACCGTTGTTAAATGCAAAAAACATCTTTGGCATGTTCAGAATTGTAGCGCGTATATTTTTGTTTACCGCAACCTTTGTCGATAGAAATGATCTGACATTCCCTTCAAGTAATTTGCTTCCATATTTGTCATATATATCAGCAAGAGTACTACCCGGAATAACACCTAAGTAGCTACTATACTGATCTGTTGCCGCTGAACTTGCTTCCAAGCACGGAATTCCCTCTTCACAATACTGCTTAAAATCAATTTCGATGATCTGACGACCTTTTTCGGAGCAACAAACTCTATATAAGCGATCAATATCCCAAATTTGTCCTTCTACTGTAATACCTGAGAATTTCTCAATTTCTATATTCTTTATTGCAGAACTCATATCTGCATCTGTAAAGATAAAAAAGCGATATTTCCTGATGTTTTTTTCATTTTGTCTCAGAAAGTCAACCAAGTCTGCACATGGGGTACTCATTTCGATATTTCTATACAAGTCACTTGTTAATGCGGCTTTCAAAAAAATGAGCAACTCGCCAAAATCATGATGAGCAATATTATTTGTGAGTCTTCTATCTAAATCGTTCCCATCGTAATTTGCTATGATAAGATTCATTGTATTGTCAAACTCATCATAAACATATCCGTCGACTCGATATTTGTTTCGTCCTAAATGGCCAGTATAAAATGATGGATTAAAATCGGACAGTACTTCTGCATCAATGAGATACTGCGCAATGTTCTCGACAAATGTAGCACATGATCCTTCGCCCGTAACAGCGGCTGCAGTTTTTATGCTCTCTAAAAAATCTTTTTTGAATTCGATGGAATCCATTTTTGTTTCCACATTATGTAGCCCAGGGATTTAGGCTTGGTAAATCCAATTGATATTCAACATTAACTATTTCAGTGCGTAATCCAACTCTTTTTATCCTTGGAAAAGCATCGTTGACAGAATATTTTTGTCGGGCAGAAATGACAAAGTTCTGCTTATTGTACTCATTCATGTCTATGTATCCGGCAGAAGCTAATTTCAGAACAAACTCCTCAAGAGCATTTGGTTCTGATTCAATCATACTAAATAGAGTATGTACGGTCGAATATAAAGTAACTGCTCCGACTTGAGCAGGAGCGCATTTATCTATTCGAAAAACGACTAATTCTCCATTTACAGGACTATCAAGTTGTTCTACAGAAGAAATTGTAATTTGTGATGAAGATGCTCCTGTCGCTTTTATTTCATGCCAACCGTCATCATAAACAAAATCCTGATCTGCACCCTCTGGTCCAACCCATCCAGCAATAGCATTGGATAGTTTCATGCCCTTCTCGATGTTTTCCTTTAAAAAAAATAGCTCTCCTAGTAATCCTTTTTGCGCATTAGCGCTTAGTAATACACTCCTCTTATGATCCAGCAATTGCATCCATACTCTATATCTCCAGAGAACTCTTTTTAATGACTCTCTCGGTTGTTGTTCGTTTCTTGAGAATTCAATAATGTCACTTGACATCTTTATGAAGACCTCTTCTTGATCTCTATTAACAAGAGTAAATGAAATTGCGTACCGACCATCTTTTCTAATATTACACGCAGCATCAATACTCTTAGAGGATTCTATCTTATCCGCTGGTGTGTCCGAGACTATAACAATACTCTTGTAGTCTTTTGTTGCATAACGAACATACCATTCAAGCGGATGTTTTATTGCAAGCTGAAGTGAACCACCATCTTGGTAACTAATTTCATTCCATTTTGCTTTTAATTCTTCCTCATAAGTATTCATTAGAATCATTCTTCTTCATCCTCATCATATTCATCAGGAAAACCAATTGAATTTTTGAGTTCCACAAGATTTACTTTGTAGTTTGCCGTATTTGTGTCACAATCAGTTTTAGGAAAACCTACCCCAAGGGCATATAGGAATGGCGGTAAATTCTCTATGTGTGAGCCGTTGTATTCTGCCTGAATCACATGAAGCATCAATATCGGAGCACGGTTTTTGATCAAATATGCTTTGTCAGATGCATTCTTTTTCCCAGTCTCTTGTATGAAATTATTTTTTGCTTCTTCAATTTCGTCATTGGTTAAGCCAATTTTGGTGCACCCTCCAGAGCCTACTCTAACCTTGCTTCCAGTTACACTAAGCATTTTTGAATCAACAGCAATTTGCCTTCGTTCAGTGGATTCAATTGTCAGAATCTCATCACCACATTTTAGGCCCCCAGGATAAGCATTACCTTCACCGCGTTTAATTAAGACAACATCCCATCCATTTGGCCATTGATTATTTTCAATGTACTCAGATAAACCACGTCCATTGAAGTTCAAATGCCAGGGATGCGTTTCAAAATCCAGTAACAAGTGTGATATTAAGTCACTTGGAACATGTTTCCAGTAATAATGGCTTTTTGTCCTTTCATCGTCATATAGTCTGTCCCCGTTTTCTGCCAATGAGTTCACAAAGTCCTTAAACACTTTTTCGTTATGAGCAAGAATCTGGAGGGAAGCTTTCAGGCGTGGAGTTTCAAGAAGATGTCCAGACACCGTCACTGGGCAAGTGATGTCTGTAGCCGTACGCATTTTATTTCGTGCCGTTACTATAAGAGCACCGGGATCTTGACGAACTTTGAGGCCAAACTCTAGAGGTGTTTGATGAGCATTATGCATCATTCTAATTTCGTCTTTTAATTCTGCAGTTGCCCGGGTAATCTGACCAAACCAGTCAATTGCCTCTTCAGTCATCCATACCTTTATGAGATCCTCGTAATTTGGTCTATATCCGAACCAGCGGCCCATCTGAACCAGAGTATCATACATCTTTGTATTTCTATGGAAATAAGTGACGCATAATCCTTCCAGAGTAAGACCTCTTGATAAACTGTTTCCACCTACTGCAATTACACGTAAACCATCATTCTTGTGGTTAAAATAATCCAAACTAGCTGCGCCAGTTTTCATATTGACAGCTCTTACTTCAATCGGTGCAACAGCCCTATATAGGTAATTCTTAAGAACTTCATCCCATCCGATATCACAGACTGCGCTCAGATTGTACTTCTCCCATACTGAATGTAGCATGCGTATAGATTCGATTTTTTCGGTTTTTTCTTTTGGACAATGAGCATAATTCTTAAGATCAGATTTTACTTGCTCAAGCCATTCACCACGCAGGATATCTGCAATCTGGTTCTGAACAAGTGTATATAGACTGATGTGTACCATCATGGATCTATGCTCATTGGTATCGCCTCTAATGTCCCTTACCGCATTCACAAGCAAGAAATAGCATGCTGCTTCATATAAGTCTTTAGGAAGTTCCGAGACAATATAGTCTTTTTTGTGATTTGACGGGAAGCATTTTTCAAAATCAGATGCATTAATAGATACAAGTATTTTGTTATAATCGCTATCATCTCCAAATATGCGATCCGCTCCAATATAGTTCGTCGGTGCTGAAAGAGCATATATGAAATCTGCAGGAAACAAATCTTTATCATTCTCTGGATCAATAAAAATGTTTGCAAACGGTGTTGCAGTTATTCCCAAATATGTTGTTTTACTAAATAGCATAAGCAGTCTGCGAATACAATCATTTATTGCAGCTGGCTGAGAATCGGGATCTTTTGTATTTACAGAAGCATTATCCGCTTCATCATCAATTAAAAAGAGCGGCAATTCAATTTGCCCTGCTTCATTGTGTGTATTATTGTCAGAAAGCCATTTTATTAGGTTGTTCAAAATTTTTTTATTCTTCTTTACTACGAGAAGAACCGGACTATTAACATTTTCAATTCCAAGGTTGTTACTTCTTAAAACCCCACTGTCAAAATCTTTAGTTACGGAAGTAAATGATGCAATTTTCTTTTTTGCTCCATGACGACCAACACCAACAGGTCTATTTTTAATTACTTGCTCAACTTTTGGGTCCAAAAAATATTCACTTTTTCTTCCTGAGAATTCTGCATCCAGTCTTTCTTGTGTTTGCTTTCTAAGGTTTTCCTGCAATCCAGCTAAAACAATTATAATACGGTAGCCTGTATCAGCCGCTTTGTTGCAGATAGCCGTATAATTAGCTGTTTTTCCAGATTGAACATCTCCCAGCACAAGACCTTTAATTGCAAAGTGGTCTTCTGATGGATCTCCGCATAAGTCCAATATTTCATCAGATATTTTGCCAAGATTTGATGTTACACGAGGGTTCCATTGTTTCTCTTCCTCAAGATATTTTTTGTAGCGGTTCCAGAAATAGAAGTCAAAATCAGCTCGTTTTGCAGGAAGCCATGATTGATGCCCATTATTCCGGTCATTTATGTAGATTCCTACATCCATCTGTATTACCAGCTTCTGCCTTAGACGAACCAGAATTTCATTAAACTCATCATCTGTAACAGGCATTATTGGTTCATTACATTTGCGGAAATATGTTGCTTTCTCTATAAACTGTTCTTCTGTTGGCGGTACATCCTTAAATAGAGTATTTATATATACGGAAATACTATTTTCCAGTTGTTCGACATTTGAACTCATATTTGTAGCTCCTTTCTGATATCTTCAACCACCTGCGGATATGCAGAAAACGGTTCTATTCCACTCATGGCATTGAGTAGAGTTTCTTTATCTTCCATGGTACTGCTGGATTCAAGCATTGCCCTTAATGCAGCACCAATATCAATGTCACTCTGAGATTGTTCGTTGCGCAATTGCTCATCATTGTTTAAGTCAACATATAACTGGTTAAGAGGCAACCCTCTTTCAATCTGCTGAAGCAATGAATATAAAGGCTTTTCCAGTTGTTGATTGTTAGCAACTATCTGTTTAAGCAATGGATGCTCTCTATTAATTTCATAATAAATATCCCCATTAGAATTCTTCATTCGGTTCCAAACATGCACAATCGTGTCACTGATTTCCTTTTTTCCTCTGAATACCCATGTTTTTTTGCTTTTTTCGGCAATACGATCAATTATTACCTCAAGGTTTTTTCTAACTTCAGCAGGAGGCAGAACAGAAGATTTTTTGATATCAAGTGTCCATAATTCATCCAATGTGTTCAGAATATCTACTTGAATGCGGGCTAGTTTTGATAAATCACCTTGTCTCATCATTCTGAACCATGTCCCCCAAATTAATAGACGTTTATTACGGTAAATATAGAATCCTTGTTGTTTTCGTAAGCCTTCTTTACCTCCAAGTTGTTTTATCTCTTCAGCGGACATTCGAGATAAATGGGGCAAGATATAAGGCCGTACAATGATCTTTTGACCTCTGATGATCAAAACTTCATCATCCATAGGCCTAGTGCTCTTACTTTTTAAGAAGGGATCAAACGGCTGAATTAACTCTCCATTTATTGAGATTTTCAACTTTGTTATGCCGCTTTCTCCGCTCAAATATCTGTGATAAACCAGAGAAAGATGTTCTCTTACGCTATCAATTTTTCTTCCTAATGCAAGTTCAAAATTGATCTCACCCACCTTCAGCCTATCTAAATTTTGCCAGACAACAAGTGTTCCATTTTCAGCTTGCATTAAGTATTCAATTTGTGGTATTGATGAAATTTCTTCCTCATCCAGTACAATCAATGACCAATTACCTACATTAGTTATATGGTCAATATCCCAACGGCGTCCTAGAATAACGTCTCCCTGTTTTGATATAACAGAAAGGCATCGACACTGAGACAGCGATGCTGTTTTTAAGCCAAGACCAAAACGCCCAAGGTCATTAGCATCTCTTGCTTCCAAAGGGTTTTTGCTTCCATACTGCATAGCAAGGTCAAGCTCTTTCTCATTCATCCCTATTCCATTATCGAGAACAGCAATATAAGCCCCATCAATTGGAAAGAAGAAAATATCAACTTTATTGGCATTTGCTGCAATACTATTATCAATAATATCAGCAACTGCTGCTTCCAACGAATAACCTATAGCACGTGTTGATTCAATTAAAGTAGGCGCATATGGCGGTAGATTCTTTGTTTTCATTGCGCATTCATATCCTTTGAGTTATAGCTATAATCACTTTATCATCCAATATATACAAAAAAACAAACTTGTCACTAGTATTTTTCCCCTTTCCATGTCATCAGGAATTACCTCGCAAATTATCACCGATTTAAAATCCCCCTGTTACGTTACAATTGCATTTTCGTTTGGTCTTTAAATAATCTTTCGAATTCCATTTAGGATGCTCATACTTCTCGAATCCGTGAACGAAAGACCTTCACATATACACGGACACACAATTCTCTCATATCCTCAATTCATCACCCTTTCATCCTCTCTTCTCTCCATTTCTTAGGGAAAATCCACCCAAAAAAAGTACATATTTTCCCTCCTCAACCATCGTATCATAATCCCATGCTTCACCCCTCAACCATCGGATTATAATCCCATGCTTTATCCCAGTACCATAGTCTCACAATCACTTGCCCACTTGGCACCTCTCGCAGAAGCCTGCCGTTTCGTCTTTACCGTTCTCGGGGAAGATCCACCATGCGGAGACAACGGCAACAACGACGTATGCCGCCGGCGGATTAATGCCGCCGAGGAGCATGGCAAGGAAGTAGGTAAGAATACTGATGATACTGCGCGGAGTCAGGCGGAACCTGCCGTTATTGCAGTTCTCGCAGGCAATCAGATAATACATCAGATGGAAAGTAATGCAGGCAAGGAACATATCCGCAAAATAAAGCGTAACCGGCGTCCATGAATCGGGATACGAACCCACCCACGCGGTGCCGAACGGAATAAACGACATCACGAAGAGCCACCCGATATTGCACCACAGAATCTTCCTGTTGACATTCGTAACGTCATGCAGAATAAGATGATGATTCACCCAGTAAATCGCGATAAAGAAAAAACTCAGGACATAAGCAAGTATCGTCGGACCCAGCGCCAGCAGATCCTCAACGCCGCTGCCCCCCGGCATCTTCAGCTCCAGAATCATAATCGTAATTATAATCGCCAGAACGCCGTCGCTGAAAGCCTCCAATCGGTTCTTCTCCGTAACATCACCGCCGCTGCATCAACGGAGATAATATGTAATAAAAGATTTAATAACCGCGCTTCTGAACAACGTCACACAACCCTGTATTCTATAACATCCCTGTCGAGCGTCACTATGAGATCGTCGGGAATGTTCGCCACCGGAATGCGGTAAACCTCGTTGCGCCGGGGATTAAAGATGCCGATAAACCGAACCCTCTTCTTCTCGGACTCGGAACAGCTCGAATGCATAAAAAGACGCCAGTACATAAGCACACGCAGAGTATCCCTCTCATCCGGCATCGACCACGAAGTCCTGAAATTCCATATCGTATCCACCGTCATGAAATCGCCCGACCCGTTCCTCACCGTAGCCGAATAACCGCCGTCGAACCCGACAGGACCTATCGAAGCCAGACCCTGCTCATCCGAGAACGCAAGCGCACGCTTCACCATCACGATAATGTTGTCTATCGTCGCATCATCCGGCATCATCATGTCGACCTCGGTATAAGGAACATCCGCCTTGTAACAGACGTCAAACCCGCAGACATTCACCGCATTGACAACCGAATCCCTGTCAAGCTTCTTTATACCCGAGATCATCTCCCGGGCAATATCATCCTGATCATCCATAATCGCCGCATACAGACACGTACCGAAAGCCTTCTCCGCAGGTCTGCCCAGCATGAACATCCATAGGTAGTAGACCGCAGTCTCCGTAAGATCCGGATTTGTCGACTCATCGCGATTAAGAACCCAATCGCCCTCGCCCTGCACGGTAACGGTCATCAGCGCCGGATTCAGAAACCCGCCGTCAGGCTGTTCAACCGACTTCACCCTATCGGAAACGGTACCGTGGCGATTAAACATCTCGGTTAAAAGATCCATAAACACTCCCCGTGTCATCCCCGCCGCCTGCGGGACATGACCTGCATATACATTGGTCATCCGATTAAATAATACCGCCCCCGCCACCCCCGAAATCACGCCGTTATCCCCCCGAATCCGCGGATTAATACAACAATATGAACCCGCACAATCGCAAATGATATTAAAAGGTAAAACTAACCCTATCCACAAATGTCGGGCGTAAATATCCATCTCGAAGACTGCACATACGACGGCAACATCACCATGGAACTTGACGGCTCGCCGGCATTCCGGGCACTCAGGGTAAAAAGAGAAGACCTCAAAAAATACGCCGACTTCCTCGACGGCAGAGGCATAATCATGCTCCTCATCGGCACCGACTCCCTCTACGTCGACCAGTCCGGTCACGAAACAATATACCGCCGCCTCGAAAACACCCACTCCGGCGAACTCGACTCAAAGTGGCACACCGCGGCGGCATTCCGGTGCAGCCGCGAAATCACCGCGGGCGAACTCGGATACCTTGAAAACGCCGTCTGCGAAGCCATATACCTGATGACAAACTTCGTCAACCTCACCCCCGCACCCGCAAAAGCCGACTGCAACGCACAATACCGCAGGAAGCACTACGAACTCGACGCCGAAACGCTGCGCAGATGCGAAGAATACGAGAGAGAAATAATCACCTACCTCCGCTGCTTCCCCTACATGATATTCCCGAGGACCAACCTCTCCGCACCCGCAAAGAACGACTGGATGTGGTCGGACAAACTGACCGACATCTTCTTCTACACCCGCAACGACAAAAGCTGCTACGGCTGGGCGGAGATACCCGTCCTCTGCGGCAAAACGACAAAGCGGCACGCAATCCTCAGAAAAGGCTCAAAACTCTCGGCAAACATATCCAGAAGCATAAACGACAAAATCGGCATCCAGCGCCGGACACTCGAACATCAGGGAAAGATCGTCGACGGCATACTCATGGAAGACCTCACCTTCGACTCCCCGAGCGCCGCCGGCATGTTCCTCACCGGCAGATCCTTCGACGGCAATGTCGAATGGAAAACGGACGAGAGAATACCCCTAAAAGACCTGCTCTGAAATTGCTCGAAACAAAGATATTATCCCATACCGCACCCTATTTTCAGAAGATACAAATGTCCGCCGCCGATTCGAAACCCCCCGCACCCGAACCGGAAAAGGCATCCCGAACCGGAAAACATCCCAAATACTCGGTTTCGACGATGTTCTTCCACGAATACACACTCGAAGACATCCTGCGCAGTGCCGTGAGTGCCGGATGCGACTCCGTCGAATTCTGGCTTGAAACCCCCGTATTCTGGGTCAACGAGATGCCCAAAGACTACATGTCAAACCCCGACACCGCCGCCGACCGATACCTCAAAGAGCTCTTCGGCAGATTCCCGCAGCTCTCCCCCATAACCGTCCACACCCCCGTTCTCGACCTCAACCCCTGCTCGGTCAATCCCGACATCGCCCGCGTCTCCGCACTCTGGGCAAGGCGGGCACTGATAACGGCACACAACCTCGGCGCCGAAGTCCTGACCCTCCACCCCGGACGAAGGACAGCCAAACGGCAGCCCGGGGTCTATGACTACCTCAAACTCTGCCGTTTCCTCGACAGCATCGATGCCGCGAGAAAGGAACTCAAGGCGAAAGCGAATACCTCGCCGGAGCAGTCCGCGGGCGGAAGTGCGGGTGCGGGCGTTATGGTCGCAATCGAGAACATGCAGCCCGCAGTCAACGCCCTGCTCACAGACCCCGGGCAGATGAAATACTTCCTCGACGGCGGCGTAAGCGGCTACTACAACAACTACGAATGCGAAGAAAAACCCGACGACATCGCGTTCAGATACCTCAGGATGAATGACATGCTCCCCGTAAAAGGCGGCACCGGAAACGGCACCAACAACAACGGCGACAACAGCGACAGCCGCGGCTGTGAAAACGAACCCCTCTACTTCACATTCGACATCTCCCATGCGCTGGCGGGCGCGGGCAAAAAAACAACGGAAGACGCAATCCGATACATAGACATGTACTTCGACAAAATTGTCAACGTCCACGCCGGCGGAACCCAATCAAACCGCGTCCACCTCCCCGTATCCCAAAGCCCCGAGGCACAGGAAGTCCTTAAATACCTCGCCGATTGCGGATACAGGCGGCACATAACCCTCGAAATCGACGACCTCAACCTCGGAAAGACCCTCACACTCAAAGAAAAGAAAGAGTTCATCGCCGGCGAAATCGGTCTCCTCAAGGCAATCTTCGAAGGGTAACACAGGTATTTTTGAGGAAAAGTTGATATCAGACAGATTTCCGGATGCCTGGTATATTGTAAGAAACTGCAAAATGATTGAATATCAAAATAACCAAACATATAATTAAGGAATTACAGGGGAGCGGTTCTTACGGGGCACACGCGGATCGTATCCTACGCAGAAAAATCCTATGAAAAAAGTAAATCCGGAAAAGTATAATACAGGAGATAAAGATGAAGCAGGGTGCGTTTGATCTGTCCCTTTTTGATGAATATCGTGAAGGAAACAGATTGGAAGTAAAGAAAGCAAACGGGGGGCTTCCTAATAGTCTGTGGGACACTTATTCTTCTTTTTCAAACTGCAACGGCGGAGTAATCATACTTGGCGTCGGGGAACGCAAGGATGGAAGTTGGTATACTACCCACCTGCAGAACACGAATAAGCTTCTCAAGAATTTTTGGGACACCATAAATAACCGCAGGAAAGTAAGCATCAATCTGCTGAATAAGGATAATGTTGAGACATATGAGGTTAACGGCGATGTCATTATTGTCATTTATGTTTCAAAAGCAGATCGTGTTTACAAGCCGGTTTATATCAACGATGACCTGTTTGGAGGTACATTTCGAAGAGATCACGAGGGAGACTATCACTGTTCTGAAGCTGAAGTCAGAGGGATGTTAAGAGATCAGGCGGAAAAGGGTATGGACAACAAAATCCTGCTCAATATGGATACTGATATCTTTTATTCCGAAACAGTTAAGAGCTTTCGTACCCGGCATGCGGCAGTGAATCCTGATCATGTCTGGCATAAGCTTGATGATATTGCTTATCTTGAGCGAATAGGCGCCGCATCTGTTTCTGATGTAGATGGTAAATTACACCCTACCGTTGCCGGACTTCTTATGTTCGGAGAAGAATATAAAATCAGATATGAGTTTCCGGATTATTTCCTTGATTATAGGGAAATGCTTGATCCGTCGATCCGATGGACTGACCGGTTGGAATCCAGTTCCGGCGAATGGTCGGGTAACTTAATGGATTTCTTTTTCCAGATGGAAAGAAAACTGCTGAGAGATATTAAAAAGCCGTTCAAATTAGACGGAATTACCCGTATAGATGAGACACCCGTGCATAAGGCTATCAGAGAAGCATTGGCAAATTGCTTTGCAAATGCCGATTTTAATTTTTCACGTGGTATTGTGATTCTGAAAGATCCGGAGTCAATTGTTATGGAAAATCCAGGCAGCATCATAACAGGCAAGGCACAAATGCTTAAAGGCGGCATATCTGAGCCAAGAAACAGAACAATCATGAAAATGTTCAATCTGATACATGTCGGGGAACGGGCAGGAAGCGGAGTGCCGGAAATATTCAGCATATGGAATGATGAAGGTTGGAAAATGCCCGAAGTTGAGGAACTGTATCAGCCTGACAGAACCATTCTAAGACTGTCTTTTGTGGATAAAAATACGGATACAAAGCAGAAGTCGGCGATTGAAGATGAAAAGTCAGCGATTGATACACAAAAATCGGCGATTGAAGATGAAAGGTTAGCGATTGATACACAAAAATCGGCGATTGAAGATGAAAGGTTAGCGATTGATACACAAAAATCGGCGATTGAAGATGAAAGGTTAGCGATTGATACACAAAAATCGGCGATTGGAGATGAAAAGTTAGCGATTGATACACAAAAATCGGCGATTGGAGATGAAAAGTTAGCGATTGAAACAATAATGTCGGCGATGTCCGATCTCAGATATAGTGAACATACGAGAAAAAACATCGAAAAGATATATTTCTCAATAGGAGATAATCAGATATTCGGATATTCTGAAGTAAAGGAGATACTGCACTGTTCTGATTCAACGGCAAGGGCAGTAATTGCCCGATTACGCGATGAAATAAAAGTGATAACGGCTGTAAACGGTCAGGGAAAAGCAAAATATCGCTTCAAGAATGAATCCGAAATATAGTTATATTTACATATTCGACTAATGGAGCAAAATATAATTTATATATTGATTATTGGCCGGAATCCCCTCTGACGAAGTTGACCTTCTGAAATCGATAAATAATAATGTTTGAGGTGCGAAGCGATATCTCAAAATATGGATGTGAGGCTGGCAAATTTTCAAATAGAGTTCTTTTACACAATTTCACTCATTTTGTATATCGTATTTTAGAGATCATTTGTTCCGTCATATGTGTTGGACTCGCCATAAATTATGGATGGTTTACGTGCTTAAAGTAAAAGAGATCTGGGATCATATTTGAACTAATAAATAGCATATAGGTTCATTTATCGGTTAAATCTTCTGGAAGAATCATATTTTCACTGAAAAATATATACTCTTTTGATTTTCTGACATTGTGAACAGAATAATTCACATTTAGATAACTTGTGCGGTATTTTGAATATAATTCAGATATCAGTGGGCATATGTCATATGTAACCACCCATTTGCGAGTGCATAATGACATTAATTTGGACAATTCCCGATGGTCATTTTCACAAAATGAATTGCTATATAATTGATGTCCTTTTTTTACATATGGAGGGTCACAATATATAAATACGTTTCTGTATTTACGCAGATTATGTTTAGATAGAAGATCTTTTGCGTCGTAATTCAGAAGAACAATATTGTTTTTGTATTCTGCAATATTTCTTATACGTTCGCATAATTTATCTTTTTTTAGTCTAGCAGACATTTTGTATGTCCCTTTCTGATTTATGCCGCCTATTATTCCCCCCTTAATTATACCAGATATATTTGTACGGTTAAGATAATACGTTGAGAATCCAAGAGAGAATTTATCACTCATATCACATTTTGTGTATATATCTTTGTGTTTTTTCCATTCAGTAGGGGATATATCAGTTCTCTCCAACAATTCGCAAAATTCATCGGTATAGTTCAAAAAAGAATACCAGCAAGAATAAATTGCAGGATCAAAATCATTTATTATTATTCGTTTTACATCGCCATTTGCCAGAAGCTTTATGGCCAAACCTGCTCCGCCTGCAAAAGGCTCCATATATGTATGACCATTCAGACCATTTGCATAGATCAACCTCTTTACATATTGATAAAATTTTGATTTACCACCGGGGTATCTCAATGGGGAGGTTATATTTGGCATACTATTCATTTATGACTCTTTTTAATGATAATATATCCTTATTTCGCTACTACTTCCAGAGATTTGGGTCTATGCCGCACATGGGTGAAACCTTTTTATACATTGCATATAAATGGCTGTAAAACTGTTCAATCTTATCTAAATTCTCTGGATTATGCAACCATGATTTAAACATGGATTCAAAGAACTTATTGTGATTATGGAATACTTTTTTGGATAATTCCCTTTGTACACCATGAGTTGTTTCGCCATCATTTTTCAGTTTTTCAATTTGAATTTGTATATTATCAATATCTGGCATGATATTATCCCGATAATATTTCATTGTAAAACCTAACTCAATCATAGTTTCACTTGACCAAAAACAATCATCAGTATCATAAATTTTTTTAGAATATTCCATGATCATATTTTCTGGAGAACTATCCCCTGGTAATTTAATGATATGGTTTTCAAGATCATATTTTTGATCACCATCTAAAATACATATGGCTTGTATTATTGATCTATTAAGATATCTGTCCTGAAACATCTTCGTTAAACTATCTGCACCTATACTTGCATCCAAAAAATGGAAATATCTACTCACTTCCTTAAATTCAGGGTGTATTTTTTCAAGATGTTCAAAAAGAATTTTTAAAAATATACGTGATTCGTTATCTTCAGTGAATACAGGAATAATATGTTCATCATAGATATCATATACAGATTCATTTTTCAAAATTCTTTTGATCTTATATATATCTGGTTTATTAAGCAAGGATACTTTTGAGATATTGTCAAGAAGATATATTATATTATATTTTTTAGCAGATGCATATTCCAGCATTGATATACTGTGGGTTGTAAAAATAATCTGAATCTTATATTTGTCAGAAAATTCTTCAAATAACTTGAGCAATTTGAACTGAAGTGATGGATGAAGTGTTGCATCTGCTTCGTCTATTAGAAGAATACTTTCTATATCATTATTGGATTTAATTGAGTCATAGTAATATTTCAGAGACACTAAAGAGGAAATAATTATATACAGATTATCTTCACCAGCAGAAATTGTATTTGAATCAATACCATCTATATCGGTAATAAATTCTGACCTCACTTTAATATTGCCCATATTTTGAGTACTGATAGAGTCAATTTTGAGATGTGTTAAATCCCCATAAATCTTTTGAGTCTCATCGAGATATTTCTCCGGAAGTGATTTTTTAAGCTTAGTTAAATCTTCATCTTGCTGGAATTCACCAATTGGAACAAGTCTTGAAAGTCCCAAATAGATAATGGGACAGAATGGTAATGACTCTGAGTGTTTACTGTTGTATTGTGGTTTTATTGCATATCGAGATCTTTTTTCCAAACCAGATTTAGTAGAATTATGTTTCCTAAAATTTAATGAAGGTGAATTCACGTAATCTACTGTGAATAATGTACCTTTTACATCTACAGCAGGATCATTGTATTCTTTATCACCTTTTGTAAGGTTTTCAATTTTGGGATTCAGTGTATTATTTATCACTTTTATTGTCTCAATACATGATTTATCCGTAACAAAATCACAGTGTTGACCTTTATTAACGGTCTGGAATGAGTTACTCACAATGTGGAGAAGTGATGATTTACAGGTTCCATTTGTTCCGGATATAATGTTTATTCCTTTGTTAAAAGTAATATCCATATCTTTGAGTTTTCGGTATTGCTTTATGTGAATACGTTTAATCATCAGTTTATCACAACTTACGAATAATTACAAATTGATTTATTATAAAACTAATGATAGTATATTTAGAATCAATTGCAAATTAAATCAAATGAATGTAATATTTCTATGTCCCATACATCTGCTCCACATAAGGATCCTGGGAAGGTATATTGTGATATTTTGAACATTATATTTTTCAAAGATAATTTGATGAATCAATAAAACAATTAATCTAGCAACATTTGTAAAGATTACGAACACTCACGTAAATCACCGATAAAACGCAATAAAAAATGATTGACAACCTGAACATCGCTCTTTTTGTAATCTGCCTCGGACTCTCCGCATTCTTCTCCGGCTCGGAGATAGCGCTCGTCTCAATAAACCACGCCAAGACCAGAGCACTCCTCGAATCCAGAAAACGCGGCGCAAGAGCGATAGCCAAACTCAAACAGAACACCGACCACCTCCTCATCACCATCCTCGTCGGCAACAACATCGCAAACATAGGCGCCGCATCGATAGCCACCGCCGTTGCCTTAAACATCTACGGCGACATCGGAGTAGGCATAGCAACCGGAGTCGTAACCATACTCATGCTCATCTTCGGCGAGATAGGACCCAAGACCTACTCCGCCAAAAACCCCGAGAAAGTAGCCCTCTTCGCCGCAAAATTCATCCTAATCCTTTCATACATCCTCACCCCCGTCTTCTGGATATACGACGGACTCAAAAAACTCTTCAAGATCGACGCCGAACTCGCCCCCACAGTCACCGAAGAAGAGATCAAGCAGTGGATCGACGTCGGCGAAGAAAGCGGCACAATCGAGGAGGAAGAACACGAGATGCTCTACCGCGTCTTCAGATTCTCCGACACCGTAGCCCGCGAGATCATGACCCCGCGCGGCGACGTCTGCATGATAGAACACACAAAGAACCTCGAAGACGCCGTCGCCATGTTCAACGAAACCGGCTTTACCAGACTCCCCGTCTACTCAGAAGAGACCGACAACATCACCGGAATCCTGAACGTAAAGGACATATTCTCGGCAATCTACGAGAAAAAAGCCGGCGCAACCATCGACGACCTCGTCTACGAACCCTATTTCGTCCCCGAAACCAAGAAGATCGACGACCTCTTAAACGAGCTTCAGAACCGCAAGATGCAGATCGCCCTCGTCGCCGACGAATACGGCTCGTTTGCGGGACTCATCACCATGGAAGACATCCTCGAGGAGCTTGTCGGCGAAATCATGGACGAATTCGACGAGGAAGAACCCGAAATCCGCGACATAAGCGAAGGCGTCTACATAATCAACGCAGTGGCGCCGATTGGCAAGATAAACGACGCACTCTCCCTCAACCTGCCCACCGAAGAATCCTACAAGACCATGGGCGGACTCATCACCAACAGACTCGGACACATACCGAAGAGCAACGAGGTAATAACGCTCGAAAACGGCATAACCATGCAGGTCCTCAGAATGCGCGGCAGAAAGATCGTCGAGATACAGGTAACCGTCCCGAAGAAATGCGACACTGACGCAGACTCCGAAGAATACGACAACGAAGAAGGGGAATGAAGAACACACTTTTTTTCCGATAAAAACCAATAAGTATACATGAAACGCATCGCAGTGCTCGCCTCCGGCAGAGGATCAAACTTTCAGTCCGTAATCGAAAAGGTAAAAGACGGCAGTATCAACGGAAAAATCGTCTGCCTCATCACCGACAAGCCCGATGCATATGCCATAGAGCGTGCGGAAAAAGCGGGAATCCCCGTAAAAATCATCGACTTCAACAGCTTTAAGACCCGCGACGACTACAACACCGAGCTCCGCCGCACGATGGCGGAGGTAAACCCCGACGTCTTCGTCCTCGCAGGCTACATGCGCCTCCTTGACACCGAGACCGCAAGAGCCTTCAAAGGCCGCATGATAAACATCCACCCCGCACTCCTGCCGTCATTCACGGGACTGCACGCACAGCGTCAGGCGGTCGAATACGGCGTAAAAGTCGCGGGCTGCACCGTCCATTTCGTAGACGAAGGCATGGACAGCGGCGCAATCATCCTCCAGCACGTCGTCCCCGTCCTCGACGACGATGACGAAGACACCCTTGCCGAGAGAATCCTCAAAGAAGAGCATATAGCCCTTCCCAAGGCACTCGCACTCTTCTGCGACGACAGACTCGTCCTCGAAGGCCGCAGGGTAAGAATCCTCAAATAACACTCAATAACAGATTCAATAACCGACCTTTTTCCGTGTGATTTTCCGCGTGTATTATACCTTTGCATGTGCAATATATAGAGACGCGTAACTGAAAACAATAGAGAAGCACACCGGCGGGAGATAACCGCTGCGCACAATCGGGAAGAAGCGACGCAAAAAAGCGCGTAAACGACGCATAAAAAAGCGAATATGGCAAGACGTAACGACCGTGTAAAACAGCGTTCCCTGGCGGAAGAAAGAATAAACCGGCTCTTTGAGCTTGCAATAGAGCATGCCGGAAATGCCGGAGCCGAAGGGAACGGCGCAACGGACGGAGCGGACGGGGCATTCTGCGCAACCTGCGTAAAACATGCGAGAACCCTCGCAATGAAGTACAGAATCCGCATAAAAAAACCGTATAACCGTTATTTCTGCCGCAAGTGCAACAGTTTTTTTATGCCCGGGCGCAATGTGAAGACAAGGATATACAGGAACAAAGTAATCGTGACATGCGAGAATTGCGGCGCAATCCGCCGTTATCCTCTGCCGGAGAGGAAAAATAATGAGTAACGACAAGGCTTACAATAAATATACCCCCAAAGACCTGCATGAGCTGAAAGCAACCCTGTGGATAGGAAAGATGGGCTGCACCGACAATATCATCGAAGAGATTCGCCGCCAGACAAAGACCGAGGACATAATCAAGGTCAAATGGCTCAGGAACACCGACATCGACCCGAAAGCCGTCGCCGAAGAAAGCGGCACAATCCTCCTTCAGGCACGCGGCAGGACCATGGTTCTGGCAAGGGGAAGGGATACGGCATCGCGCCGTTCGGACGCCGCGGCAGGACAAAACAGCGGCAGACCGCACAAGCCCTCAAAGTCCGGCTCCTCAAAATCCCCGGGACCGAAGACAGCCGGCAAACCCTCATATTCCGCAGGCAAACCCTCATCCTATGCCCGTCCCTCACGCGGATACGGCGATTACGACGACTATGGCGGTGAGGACTTCGGCGGCAGACGTTCGTCCGCATCGTCAAGATCCTTTGCCCCGCACACGCCGCAGAGATACGGCGCCTCGGACTCAAGACTCGGATACATGCCGAAGAACTCGATAAACAGCGAGAGAAGAAATCCCTACTCCGGACATACCGGAAGCAGATACCGCGACTCACAGGGCGACCGCGGCGAAAACCGCCGCAACCCGGGTGCCGGCAGACCACGCACGCGCCCCGCGGGCAGACCCTCGAACTCAGGCGCACACCGCCCGCAGAGCGGCGCAAAAAGACCCTCCAAGATGCGGCCCACAAAGAGCAGACAGAAGATCTCGCCCGACAAACGCCGTCACTGACCGCAGTTGACCCGCCTTTGCCCCGTCACCGACCCGCATCGGCACCCTGCGGTCCCGTCGCCGCAGGTGAATATCATAAACTTTAATAAATTATCCGTCGTTTTAAATATGCACTTTGTGTGCACCAAACCAACGGCAAAAAACTGAAGTGCCGTCGTGGCCTAGTTGGTTAGGGCGCCAGACTCATAGGGTTTTTGAGCACATTTCGGGGCGCTTTGATATCTGAGATATCTGGAGGTCGCGGGTTCGGGTCCCGTCGACGGCATAAGCGGGGTAAAACCCCAAACTTTTTCTTTGAATTCTCATTTCGCATTTTGACAACTCTTATCCGCATACGCCTGCGTCCGCAGACCAGCAGAACGCCTGCGGGTGCAATCGGCACGGATTTTCGGTCAACTTCGCCGCATTTATTTAGGGAAAAATACAAGAAAGTATCATGAACACCTGCACAGCGGCAAAAACGGAAATAAACGCCATACTCTTCGACATGGACAACACCCTCTTCGATTTCGCCGCCGCGAAAATTGCCTCGTGCGGAAAGATCTGCGAATTTCTCGGCAAAGGTACCGACTGGGACCTCATGCGCTACTTCTTAAACAGCGGTCTCGGCTACGAAAACCACGCCAACATCGAGAAATTCATGAAAGACAACGGCATCTATAACGAAGCCGACTACGAAACCGCCGTCTGCATCTACGAGAGCGTAAAACTCAACTCCCTCGTCCTCTACGACAACGTTGTCCCCACACTCGAAAAGATAAAAAGCGCGGGGATAAAGACTGCAATCATCACCGACGCCGAAAGCTCGCAGGCCAAAAAGCGGCTGACAAAGACCAACCTCGCGCAATACTTCGACTGCGCAGTCTCCCCCGACATCTCCGGCGCAAGAAAACCCGAGCCCCCCACCTTCCTCTGTGCCCTTGAAAAACTCGGAGCAGCCGCGGGCGTTTCCATGGTCGTCGGCGACAGCCTCCGCCGCGAGATCGAACCCGCCAACAGACTCGGCATGACAAGCGTCTACGCAAAATACGGCGACTGGATGAAGATCCCCGCAAAAGACGTCATCCCCGACTACACCATAGAAAACTTCGGCGAACTCGCCGGCATTCTCAGCCTCGAATAAGAACGCGGCAACCCGACTCTCTGAAAAAGTCAAAAAAACTTAAAACAAAACTCTTCTCAGAACTCCGAAACTCAAAATCCGGCAGAAAGTGAAATAATATTGATATTGTATCCGAAACGCCTCAAAAGAAGCATTTCATCAACGCATCAACGCATAAAAGACTGCTGTCCTTTTAATCTGATATCTAATATAATGAAACCCGACCGATTACTCGTCGATATCAAGCTTCTTCTTGTTGAGTGACGCGATATACGGAACCTCGGTTCCCGCGACGAGCTTTGCCGCGACATCCTCGCTGACCTGAAGCTCGAACATATCGAATGTCTTGGCATCCATGAGCTGGACGCTTGTGCCCGCAATCGAGATAACCTGAGCGATGCAGCGTTCGACGACGGGGATATAGGTCTTTGCCGTGACCGGCTGGACGATTGAGCGCTTAACGCCGTCAAAGATACCTACAACATCAATTCTTGACTTTGCCGCACCGTGCTTACCCGGTTTTGAGATAGCGATGCTCAAAATCTTACACGGCTCATCATCGACGACAACATATCGTCCTTCCTTTAGCTTACCAATTTCAGTCTGTTCTTTCATGATTGATCAAACTCTAATATTATATTACTGACAACTTAAATAAACTAAGCGAATAATGATTCATTAACCGGAGTACGAAATGGAATTTTTAGAGTGTTGTGAGACCGCGGCGGAAAAGGTAACTGCGGCGATATCGCCGCTAATAGGGACGGAAGAAGGCGGAAACGTCATCAAAATGGGCGCGGACGGTACCCCCACCGAAGCCATCGACGAAATCGCCGAGGAGATAGTCATAGAATGCTTCAGGCGCGACTGTCCGTGCAAAGATCTCATCAGCGAAGAGATAGGGCACATCGACATGGGGGGAAGCACCGGAACCATCTACCTCGACCCCGTCGACGGAACGCACAATGCCGTCACCGGCAACCCGTTCTACGCACTCTCGGTCGCATACGCCGAATCCGGAGTCACAAAAAAGGCGTATGTCCGCGACCTCGCACACGGCGAAACCTTCTACGCCGAACTCGGAAAAGGCGCATACCGTGACGGAAAGCGGGTAAACGTCTCCGCGACAAACCTCCTCGAGAAGAGCACAATCAGCGTCTACTGCAAGAAGTTCGACCCCGAGACCATCCTCAAAATCGGCACGAAAATCCGCCGCTGGAGACTCTACGGCGCATCCGCACTCGAACTCTGCTATGTCGGCTGCGGCAGGCTCGACGGCTTCATAGACCTCAGAAACACCCTGCGCGTGACCGATGCCGCGGCAGGAATCCTCTTCTGCACGGAAGCGGGCGGCAGGGTAACCGACAAGAACGGGCAGCCCGTGCACTTCACCGACGACGTAAGCCGCGGACAGTGCCTCATAGCCACCAACGGCAAAATTCACAACAAAGCCGTCGAATACCTGAGATAAAGAAAAAACGCCGGACAACACAAACACAAAAAAACAGACCCAAAACGAAAACGGGGTGATAAAGATGAAATTCGCAATCGTGGCACGACCCGACAACAGCGATGCGATATCGCTTGCAAAGACCGTATCCGAATACTTAAGCGGGCGCGGGCATGAGACCGTCATGGAAAGGAACACCGCCAATGCCGCGGGGATAAGCGGAGCGGCGGTATCCGACATATCCGAACTCTCCGCCGACATCGCCGTGGTAATCGGCGGTGACGGCACCGTCCTTCATACCGTGAGACAGCTCAGGAAACAGATCCCCATAGTCGGCATAAATCGCGGGCATGTCGGATTCCTGACCGAACTCGACCCCGACGAGGCAACGGATTACATACGCAAAATCGAGGAGGGGAAATACTTCATAGAAGAGCGTATGCGCCTGCATGTCCTCGTGGACGGCGAATACGCCGGAGATGCCTTAAACGAGGCGGTCATTGCGACATCGCGCCCCGCAAAAATCCTCCACTTCATCATCAACATAGACGCCGTCCCCGCCGAAAGATTCCGTGCCGACGGAATAATAGTCAGCACGCCGACCGGCTCCACGGGCTATGCCATGAGCGCCGGCGGTCCCATAGTCGACCCGTGGACCGACAACTTCCTGATAATCCCGCTTGCGCCGTATTATCTCTCGTCGCGTCCGCACGTGGTCAGCAGCCGCAGACGCCTCGTTGTCGAATTCGACAGCCCCAACCCCGCCGACCTCGTCCTCGACGGTCAGCACATCACCGAACTCTCCAACGGCAGCGAGATATCCTTCGAAAAATCCTCGGAACCTGCGCTCTTCGTCAACCTCGGCAAGAACTTCTTCGCCAAAGTCGACAGCAAACTCAAAAATCTCTGAGATGATTCACAGCGTTAATCATGGATAATTCATAAACATAATAACAGTAAAGAAAGCAATATGGAAAACATATCAGCTTGGAAACAAACTCATAGAAAGGGAAACAAACTATAGAAAGGGAAACAACTCATATAAAGGTACTGATTGATAATGCAGATATCAATGAAACTTGAAGTAACGGACTCTCCCGGGCAGCTCGTCAAAGCGCTCAAACCGATCTCGGATCTCGGCGGAAACATCAGATCGGTCATCCACGAGAGAGATCCGCTCTCCACGTCGGGGACGCTCGACGTAGAGATTACTTTAGACATACAAAGACAAAAACTCGAACAGCTTAAGGAAGAACTCAAAAAAAGCGACGTATCCATAGTCAGAATCGACGAAGAGCGTTATCTGATACGAAAATCCGTGATCCTCATAGGGCACCTCATCCACACCGACATGAGCGACACCGTCGAGCAGATAGACGCCACTGGATCGGCGGAAGTAGGCGAACTCTCCATGATAATGCCGGCAATTAACGAGCCGACATCGGCGAAGATGATCCTCAAATCCGACAGCATACAGGGAATCACCGAAGCCATGATAAAACTCCGCGAGATCGCCAAAGAAAAGAATCTGCTTATTGTCGAGCCTCTGGAGGGAGAAGGCTTCAATTTCGATTCGGGGGACAACATAACATGGACAGACTGAAGATAGCCATCCTCGGTTTCGGCTCGGTGGGCAAGGGACTCGCAAAGATAATTGCCGACAAAAACCTCGGCATCATCATAACCGCAATCGCCGACTCGAAAAGCGGAATCATCGACAACAAAGGACTCAACGTCGCCAAAGTCCTTCTGGCGAAGAAGAAGACCGGTCTTTGCGGCGACACCTCGATAACGCCGCAGAAGATAATCGAGACCGCCGAATACGACGTCCTCGTCGAGGTAACGCCGACAAACGCCGCGACCGGACAGCCGGCGCTCGACTACATAAAAGCGGCGCTCTCGCGCGGAAAGAACGTCGTAACCTCGAACAAAGGTCCGATTGCCCTGGAATTCAAGTCCCTTCAGAAGATGGCGGACGAGAACAACTGCCTTCTGAAATACGAAGCTACGGTCTGCGGCGCAATCCCGATAATCCACGCCCTCCAGCACGGACTTGCCGGAAACAAAATAAAGAAGATCTACGGCGTCTTCAACGGCACCTGCAACTATATCCTCACGAGGATGTCGGACGAGAAACTCACCTACAAGCAGGCGCTCCTCGAAGCCCGCGAACTCGGTTATGCCGAGAGCGACCCCACATACGACATAAAAGGCATTGACGCCGCGATAAAACTCGTGATCCTCGCAAACACCGTCCTCGGCTTCGACAAGACCCTCGACGACGTGGAGATAACCGGAATCGACAACATGTCCTCGGATGCCATCGGACTTGCACTCGAGGACGGCAAGACAATCCGCCTCATAGGCGAGATCGATGCCGAGCGGGAAACCCTCAGCGTAGCGCCCAGAATCCTTCCGAAGAACCACATCCTCGTCGTCAAGGACACCCTCAACGCCGTGACCGCAAGAACGGATCTGGCAGGGGACGTGACCCTAATAGGAAAGGGTGCGGGTTCCTTCGAGACCGCGAGCGCAATCATCTCGGACCTGCTCTACATAAAGGAAAATCATGGCGGGCGTAATTGAGAAAAGGCGCGAACTTCTGGATTTGATGAGGGAATGCACCCTCAAAAACGGCTTTTTTACCGTTCACGACATAGAATGCGTGACGAAACTTCCGCGAAGCACGGTTCAGGACTGGGTAAACCGTCTCGCGGATGAGAAATGCGTCCTCGTAAAAGAGGAGAAACGCGGCAGAAATCCCGCGAAATACATGGCGCGTAGCGTGATGCTTCAAAGCTCCTGCAAGAGAATCTTTACCACCGTCGACAAAGACCGCGTGGCAATCTACCATGAATGCCGCAGTGCCGGCTGTGCGGCTTTCTGCACCTACCACCATTCCCTGGCAAAAGGAGCGGTCTTCGGCGGACACCGCGAGGGCATGTTCCTCATTGAGTATGCGGCGCTGAAAGACGGAATAAGCAGCGGCGGCAAAGGCGGTGACGACGGCAACGCCAACGCCAGCGAAAGCCCCGATGCCGTTAAGATAGGCTCGTTCCCGCTCTCCGCCGTCGGAATCTCCGATGTCAGGCGTGAAGGCGATATGATTGTGCAGCAGATACGCTGCTTCGGAGGACCCGCCTACTCCCTCACCGAGATGATGAAGACCGCCGAAGGTGTCTGCGACATAAGAATCCGCGGTTCGGAATCCCGTGACGGCGCCGGCGTGACCGCGGACGGCAAAAAAGCGTCCGGCAGGGACATCATCACCGGCGAAATCCTGACGCGGGCAATGAAGCATCTCATCATCGGCATAGACGATACCGACTCCGAAGAAGGCGGCGCCACGTTCGCGCTCGCTCTCGGACTTCTCCAGTATCTAGGCAAGATGAACGGCGTCATACCCATATCGCACCGCGTCGTCATGCTCAACCCCGCGCTGGAATGCACGGCGGGAAATTCGTGCAGTTTCATAGAACTCGCCGTTCTGCCCGAAGTTGCGGACGAAGTAAAGGAGCTTGCCGCCAGATTCGTCGAGGACGAATCCCTCTCCGATAACTGGGGCATCGCCGTCAAGGAAGGCTTCGTAATCTCCGAGCCCCTGCGCGGATTCGGATTCTCCGTCCGCGAAAGAGTAATCGCGGAGAGCGAACTCGCAGGTATCGCCGCAAAGGAAAACCTCTTCATCCGGGGCGGAAAAGGAGTCGTCGGCGCCGTTGCCGCCGTATCCTTCTGCGGACTTGCGACCCGCATCCTCCTCTGTCCCGCCGCAACCTCGCCATGAACCTCGCAGGACGGATCGAAACCGACAGTCTGCCGAAATGGGTCATCTATAATATCGCGGAACACAAAGATAGAAAACATGACGCCCGAAAATAATGAAAACACCCGAATAAACGCTCCGTTATTGGACAGCGTCAATGTCTGGTTCGAAAAACTCTACGAACCGACCATGTATTACATGCTGAAATACGGCGGCAGGCTCGACGGGAAACTCCTCGAAAAAGCCGTCCTTCTGACGATAGACGCCGACCCGTATCTCTCTTCCCGCTATCTCGAGACAGAAGACGAAGCCTTCTGGGAGAAGATGCCGAAATCCTCTTTCAAGCCGTATTTCACGATACAAAAGTATCCGAAAGACATCTCGGAGATCTTTTCAAATCCTCCCAAGCCCCTTGACGTGAGGAGCGCTCCGCAGGTAAGGCTTGACCTGCATCGGGATGAGACGGGCACCGGCGGCGACATACTGATATTTGCCGTGCATC
>JAEEGL015378697.1_pt1 | contig 33317 bp, 20 predicted proteins | sample 9134231 | NCBI WGS metagenome assembly JAEEGL01 (sample SAMN16246548, study PRJNA631951) | gut metagenome | biome: gut microbiome; feature: rumen; material: fiber-attached | host: Bos | place: Iran: Karaj | collected 2018-10 | reverse complement strand
ATGCTCCGGGAAGCGATGGAGAAACATGTAAAGCGCTACAACAGCACCGCCAAAACCGTGTTAGGCTTTCGCAGTCCCAACCAGCTGGTATCAGAATACTTCTCCACCAGAAAGTGTAACACATGTCTTGACAGCTAAGACCCGACCCGGGCGTTTTTGAGGAAACCCATTGACAACCGGACCATTTTTTGGTAGTTTTTTAATCGGGTATGCCCTGCTGAGGGGCAGTTTCCCATGGTCTGAAGTCAAGGGGGAGAGAGATCTCTTCCTGCTGGCGTGGTTAAAACCGATGCGAGAGGCTCAAAAAGCTGGGAAATCCTCAGAAATATCGGGGAAACAGGAGAACGATATGGCAGACGCCGAACAGAAAAACAGAAGAGCAGCCGGCGAAAAGGCATCGGATCCTGCTCCTGCGAATTCCCGCAGGAAGGGAACAGACGAGAAAGAGCAGAAGTCCGACAAGACCTGGACCGTGGTCGGCATCGTGCTGTGTGTGATCCTGGTCCCGATCCTGATCGTCAACTATACGATGATCATCAAGGGGCTGGTCAACAAGAATCAGGTGCCCACCTTCCTCGGGTACTGTCCGATGATCGTCCTGACCGATTCGATGAGCCCCTACATCGAAGAGGGCGACCTGATCGTCGATAAAACGGTCAAGGTCGACGACGTGAGGGTCGGCGATGTGATCTCATTCTTCGATCCCGACGGAAACGGGACGAGCGTGGTGACGCACCGGGTGGTCGAGGTCCTGAACGAGAACGGAAAACTCTCCTGGCGGACCAAGGGCGATTTCAACAACACGAACGATAAAACGCCGGTCCCGTCCTCCAACCTGGTCGGGCGGTACCAGTTCAAGATCAAGGGCGCCGGTAGCGTGGCGATGTTTTTGCAGACCACACCCGGCCTGATCATCTGCGTGGGCGTGCCCATCGTACTGCTGGTGGCTTTTGAACTGATCCGCAGAAGAAAACACGAGAAAGCCACGGAAGAAGATACCGCCGCGCTGCTCAAGGAACTGGAAGAACTTCGTGCCGCGAAGAAAGCGGCTGAGGACAGGAAAGAATAAACGAATCACAAAGGTACTTTTCCCTCGGAAGCCACGCCGGGGATGAGTATAAAACACATTCCCGAAGAGGGGAGAGTAACGTCCCCGCCAGAGGGGACAAAAAACCAGAAAGGAGTTTTTCTTATGAAGAAAAACAAAGTGATGAGAATTGCTTCCGTTCTGCTGGTTGCGGTTCTGATCTCTACCTGCGCGATCTCCGGCACGTTCGCAAAATACGTGACCAAGGTGTCCGGTGAGGACAGCGCGCGTGTAGCGAAGTGGGGTATCGTGCTGACGGCTGAAGGCGAGAGCGTATTCTCCAGCAAGTACCTGACGGATGAAACCGGCAGCAATGCGTACGACGGAACCTACTCTGTCGAAGCGCAGGCCGTTGCCCAGTCGGGTGAAGTGGCTGCTGAGGCCGACAAGGTCGTTGCCCCCGGCACCAGTTCTGAAGATGCCGAAAAGCCGCTCAAGGCGAGCGTAAAAGGCACTCCCGAAGTTGCCACCCGTTACGCCATTGAAATCACCAAGTTCAATGATGTCGTGCTTCCTGCGGGCGAGTACACCGACTACACTGAACTCAAAAAGGCTGAGGACGGAACTTACGGCTACACCGGCAAGTTCACCCTTGCGAAGGCATATGCCCCTGTGAAGTGGAATCTGATCGTCTCCAAGGGTACAGGCAGTGATGCGATTACACTTAATGTCGCAGAGGCTATCTATGCAAATCTGCCGGCCAACTACATCACGATTGCCGAGTCCTATGGTCTGACTGAAGCTGGCTGCTCCATCTTCGATGCGATCGAGATCCTGAAGAAGGTCGCCGGAAACGATTCCTACAAGGATATCGTTGAGCAGGCTCTTGCTCAGGTCGTGAGCGGCGGAAGAAACTTCCAGCTGGAAACCACCGAGACCGGTATCAAGATGTCTTATGACTTCGATCCCAACAAGGAAATGGACTTCACCTTCGAACTGGCTTGGGCTTGGGCGTTTGAGCAGAAAGACAATGCTGATACGACGGATGTCGATGAGGCTGCCCTTGCCGATGCTGCCGATACCTTCCTTGGCAACATCGCTGCTGGCGTCATTGAAGCTCCGAAAGGTGCCTCCGTCGAGATTGGAGTAACCCTGACCGCTTCCGCTACCCAGATCGACTAATTCAGCCCAGTCTTAAGGATCTAATGGTAACAAGGATCTCCGGCCCCGCCTTAAGTGGCGGGGCGGGACCGGAGATCATGGATCCTTCGACTCCGCGTCCTTCGGCCGCTTCGCTCAGGATGACACTGAGAGGAGAAGTGGCGGGGCGGGACCGGGGATTCGGCAACACGCCAATCTTTTAGCTGCTCCAAGTGTTCACAATCCACCGCTTGCGGACAGCTGCAACAGCTAAAACCAAACTGCCTTCTCGGTATGAGAAAGGAGCTCTGCATGAACAGTTATGCTTCGCTTCGCAAAAGAAAAAGCTCGGTCCTCGGGATCGTCGTCATAGTGCTGCTGGTCGTCGAACTGTTCGGCCTGTCGATGCTCGCGTCGCAGATCACGACGATGAGCGCCGCCCCGAAGAAGAGCGACCTTGTCATCTCCCTGACAGACGGATCGCCGCTGTCCACGGTCACGGTCACCCGCAAGGGCGATCAGAGCGCGGTGCCGGTGCGCCGGCAGTATCTGGCCGCGTCCGTCCTGAACGGCCGCCGGTATTTCCTGGTCGGCGAAGTGCCCGGCTTCCAGGTGAGCGACGACAAGCAGGTCTGGACCAGCGAGACCGACATCGAGATCTTCAGGCTCGAATATGACAACAACGGCGATGGCAAGATGACTGTTGTCTCCGGAAACGGGGATAAGGTGATCGCTCCCGGCACCGAGAACGACTACACCTGGACACTGGCCAACACCGGCAGCGAAGCCATGACTTACACGATGCTCGTCGAGTCCTGGTTCGAGGGCGGCGCGGAGATCATCCCCGTCGAAGTTACCCTTCAGGGGCCCGAAGGCTATATGACCGGATCCGCCACCGAGTGGAAGCCGGTCCTGGATCTTAACCAGACCAAATCCGGCGGGCTCAATCCGAGCCAGACCGAGGACTACACCCTCAACTGGCGCTGGCCGTTTGAGCGGACCGACGGAGAAGGCCTGGACGCCAACGACGCGTTCGACACCATGCTCGGCAATCTCTCTGCGGACGGAGAGCCCATGTCCCTCCACATCCGCATCACCATCATCGCCGAGCAGGATGAGCCCATCCCGACCGGCGAAGGCAACGACGTGCTCATCTGGAGCCTGGTCTCCGGCATCGCGCTCGTGCTGATCGTGGTCTTCCTCTTCATTCTGGCGAAGAAGCGCCGCGAGGAAGAAGCCGCGGCCGCGCAGCAGGGAAAATGAAGAACCGCGGGCGGATCTTTTTCCGCATCCTGATGATCGTCGTCATCTCTCTGGTGATCGGTCTGAGCATCTATTCCTGGAACGCCCGCCGCGTGGTCGGAAATTCCCTCCCCATGCCTTTCGGCATCGGCTCGTCGGTCGTTCTCTCCGGCAGCATGGAGCCGACTCTCCGGATCAACGACCTGGTCTTTGTGAAGGCGGCGGAGAGTTACGAGGTCGGCGACGTGGTTGTCTATCAGGGAAGCCTTCTGGTCATCCACCGGATCGTTTCCATTGACGGGACCAGGGTCGTCACCAAGGGAGACAACAACAACACCGCGGATGATCCGATCGAGCTCTCCCAGATCAAAGGGAAACTGGTCGGCCGCATCCCGTTGGTAGGGCTGCTCATCCGGGGCCTCAAGACTCTGCCGGGCATTCTGGTCGTTCTGGCGCTGGCCGTCTGGCTGATGCACCGCTCGTGGCAGGGCGAGAAGAAGGCTGATGACGAGAGGCTCGAAGCCCTGAAGGAAGAGATCCGCAAACTGAAGGAGGAAGAGGAAGCGAAAGCCGCCGATGCCTCCCCGGAAGCGGAAGAGCCCGCCGCCCCCAGAGAGCCCGAAGCGCCGGAGTTCATGACGAGGAAGTAGAAAAGCCCGCCGTTTCGCTCCCGCAGGGGACACGACCGTTACGCAATCTCCACCCATCAGTCCCTCTCCGGAGGAGCAACTGAGAAAGGATCTACGATATGAAGAACAGGAGAAGAATCAACCGCCCGATGATGGCCGCAGGCATCATGCTCTGCCTGGTCCTTCTGTCGGCGCATTTCGCCTCCGTCACCTATGCCCGCTACGCCACGAAGACAGAAGCGGGAGACAAAGCGCGCGCAGCGAAGTTTGAGGTCGATCTGGCGTATGTACAGCCTTCCGCGACCGGCGAAGCCGAAGCCGAAGCGGCAAGGCCGGGCGAGCTGACCGCTGAAAAGAACGATGCGCAGATCACCATCTCCAATAGTTCGGAAGTCGCCGTCCGCGTGAAGCTGCGGATCGAATTCGCGAGCGCCGCGAAAGACTATCTGAAGGCGGTCACCCTGAAAAACGGCCAGACCGCGGTCTCCGGCGGATGGAAGAGCAACTCCGAAACGGTGTACGAATTCCCCGCCGTCGTCGACCTGGCGCCCGGTGCGAGCGTGACCTGCGATCTGACCATGGAGCAGGATCCCGCCGCGAATCCGTCGGGCGAGGCGAATACCGGCTGGAAAGGCTTCAGCAACAATGATACCGACACTGAAACCGGCACGATCAACTACGTGATCATCGCCGGCTATACGCAGATCGACTGAGGAGGCGCCCTATGGAAAGAGGAAAGTCCAGAAAGAAAAAAGGCGCTGTGATCAACTGGAAGCTTCCGACGATCCTTCTGGTCGTCGTGGGCGTTCTAGCGGTGGGAGCCCTCGCGGGCTACGGCTACTCCCGCTTCCTGACCGAAAAGCAGCTGACCGGCAGCGTATATTACGAGAAAAAGCTGGCCGACAGCTTCCAGCTCTGGGAGCATGAAGCCGCTGCGGATCCGACCGGGGCCGGCGACTATACCCTCGGTGCCTCCACCGTTTCTGCAAACGAATACTACCTGACGCCCGGGACCACGATCCCGAAGGATCCGTTCATCGTGATCAGCGGCAAGACCGAGATCCCCGCATTCCTGTATGTGGAAGTGGTGGAGGGCGAGCGCCCCGCGCTGATGGAGACGAACGTCTACGGAGAGAGCATCCCCACCGAGGCTGCGACCGGAGACGTCAGTTATCAGCTCACCGCTGACTGGGTCGAGATCGAGTGCCCCGGCTATCACGGCGGCAAGGTCTACGTCTACAAGGGCGCCGATATTGAGAACGCTCTGGCCGGCAGCACCGCGGACGGCACCTACCGGATTCTGGCGGATGATCAGGTCACCGTCGACACCCACCGGCCGACCGCCGGTTGGACACTGGACTTCTACGGATACCTGCTGCAGACACAGGGATCCGTCGACGCTGTTCAAGTGTACGGAGAACACATTTCTTCGCAGATCCCTGCGCCGACGGGCAATTAGCAAGTGTCATCGCGAGGAGGCCGCAAAGCCGACCGGAGGCCTCAGGGCCAACTGTGAATCGTGTCATCCCGAGGAAGGCCGCACAACATCTTTTTCAGTGTCATCCCGAGGAGGGCCGTAAGGCCCGACGTGGGGATCCCGCCCCGAAGGGGCGCGCTTACATCCCTCCCCCGCCCGCTGACGGGAACAAAGGAGAATCAATATGGCAAACACCAACAGATCCCAGAAACGCCCGGTACGCCCGCTGCTCATCGCGGCAGTTGCGGCGGTGCTGCTTTTCGGCTCTGTAGCTGCGGCTATCCTGCTGGATACCTCCGCCGCCGTGAAGAACACCTTCATCAAGGCGCAGGTGGGCTCGGCAGTGCAGGAAACCTTCGCCGACGGCCTCAAGAAAGACGTTAAGATCGAGAATACCGGAACGGTCCCGGCCGTTATCCGCGCCGCCGTCGTCATCAACTGGCTCGATGCGGACGGCAATATCCTTGCCCAGCCGGCGGCCGGCGATGTTACCGATCCGGCGAACCTGGCAGACGCGATCGGAAGCGACTGGCAGAAGATCGGGAACTATTACTACTATAAAGGCTTTGTGGGGAACGGAAAGGCAACGACGGCTCTGATCACTTCGATCAAGGCTGCTTCGACCGCCGCGCACCAGCTGAAGATAGATATCGTCGCCGAAGCCATCCAGGCCACGCCGGCGACGGCTGCCCAGGAAGCCTGGGGCGCCCTGTTCGATGGTTCCGGGTGGACCAAGGCATCCACTACCGGGACCCCGTAACCCCGCGCACACCCTGTCATCCTGAGCAAACGCGACGCAGACGCTTTTTTGGCAGTGTCATCCCGACGTGGGGGTCCTGCACCAAAGGAGCGCAACGAACCAAAAACTACCCTTACTCTGTTTAACGGAGGACTGGAATTATGAGCAAGAAAATCACTTCCCTGATCCTGAGCCTGGTACTGCTGCTCACCACGCTCACCGTATCGCCGATATCCGAGGTTTGGGCGGAGCCGGAGGACGAGCCGGAAACGGGTTTTTCATATGATGGGCGGGACATCCCTGCGGAGGATACAGCAGTCACTGTCTCTGACGGCGAAGTGGCTGTTCAGGGTATTTTGCCTTCTGGCATTGTTGTTGAAGCCGAACCGATTCTGCCGGCGCTGAATCCTCAGAAACTGAACGGCATCGGAACCAGCCTGCAGCCGATGGGCTCCGGGATGGAAGTCGATCCGCAGAATCCCAGCGACGAATTCCTGGCGGTCTATGATATCAAGCTCCTGAAGGACGGCGAATACGTCCAGCCTGAAAAGCCGGTCAAAGTAACGATCTCCGGATTGACGCTTTCCGGAAACAAAGCTCAGGTGCTGCATATTCTGGAAGATGATGGCTTGATCAGTGCGGGGCTGTTGGCTGGGACGGTGAAGACCGTATCTGAAGGCAGTCTTTTCGAGCTGGCAAATGACGCTGCGAAAGAGGCCGCGAAGAAAGCCGCTGGAAGCGATGGATCGATTGCTTATGAGATTCTTGACGCGACGATAGACGGAGACTCCGTGAGTTTTATCGCCAGCAGTTTCTCAATCTATGCCATTATTGAAGGCGGCGAGGATCAAAAGGTTCCTCGGATAAGATACTATTTCCAGGATGCGGAAGGCAACCAGTTCCTGTTCCTCAATGAAGTTGAGGAATTGGTTGATAACCAGATCATAAAGGACGGGGATTCGCTGGATGACGTTGGCTTGCCTGAGATCGGGCCCGGTCAGCGGTTCAACGGCTGGTACCTTTACACCGTGAACGGCGAAACCGTGACGTGGGGAGCCCAGATCCAGTTCGATCAGACGATTTCGGTCAGCTGGGGGGATTCCAGCAGTGTGACCAGCACTTCCGCAATCATTGCGGAGTCGGATCTTGATGAGGACGGAACATATCATGTGATTGTTCGGCCGAACTACGGGGAAGTACGTTATATTACCTTCTATGAGGATTCTTCCGGAACCAATATCTACACGAAGCTGCAGGTCCCGAAAGGATCAGAGTATAATATTTCGCTTCAGCAGCTTCAGTCTCCGGATTCGGAGATGGCTTTCATCGGCTGGAATGCCGAGCCCGGAACGGATGACGATAACCGTCAGGCTATCAGCGGCAGTGCTCTTACTATCACGGTTGATGAGGATGTTTCCTTCTTCCCGGTATTCAAGCGCGGCAGCTGGATCCATTTCCATACCGGCCCTGTGAGTAGCGGAGCGACATATATCGCGCCTGTATTCGTGGTCGCCGGAGATACAGCCGCGGGCGCAGAGCCGGATAATCCGACCTGGAAAGGTTACCAGTTCCGGTATTGGACGCAGACTGATCTTTTTACAGGACAGAACGGGGCGTATGTTGAGCCTTCTTCTCAGCCGCAGCGGTTTAATTTCAACAGCACTCTCTCCGGAGACATAACACTGTATGCGTATTGGTCTTCTTCCACGACTTCCTACACGGTAGTTTTCTGGCACCAGAACGTGACGGACAGCAAGAGTGCTACGAATGCACAGAAAACCTATTCTTTCGCGAGCCAGAACACTGAGCACGGCATTTCCAACACGACGGTGCTTGCTTCCAGTTATACCGCACCGACCGGTTTTGTCCTGAACACGGTCAAGAGCGATACGTCGACGGTAATCAACGCGGATGGGACCAGTATCATCAACATCTACTACGACAGACAGTTGATGTATATGAAATTTTATAGACAGGGCAATCAGACGTCAGCACCTGGTTACAACAGTGACTACTACAACACAGCAACGGGTAATAATCGGGTAACTGTTTTCAGCGGGTTATATGGTCAGACGCTTGAACAGAACGGGTATTCGTGGCCGAGTGGTCAGATGTGGAATTATTATCAGACCGCTACGCAAACCCTCGGGATGTCGTATTTGGGGCAATTTGTATTCCCCAGTGAGATGGGAAATGCAACAGAGATGAGGTTGTATTATGCCGGGAGTTACACCGCAACAGTAGAGTTTTATCTTCAGGGAGTTGATGGTACTTACCCGACAAATCCGACGGACGTCGGGAATATCACTTCAGGAAGCAATACAACCTTCTACTTGTCCGAAAAGTATGACGGTTTTAAGGTGGTTGCGTACAGAAGATACACTGATGACCATGATTGGGCCGATTCGGATTGGGTTCCTGCTTCCGATGGAACTCCTGTTCCTACGGGGTCTTCCGGTGGCGGAGGATGTGGCGGCGGTTGCGGCGGCGGTTCCTCCGTGAGTTATGGCATTGCCATTAGATATGAGCGAAGAACATTCCAGCTGAAATATTTGGATTCGGAAGATAATACAGAGCTTCCCGGTATCAGCAGTGTAACCATGCGCTACGGAGAGAGTGTGTCTGGAAGCGAACCGACCGGGTTTACTCCGGTATCCCAGTCAGCCGGTAAAGAGTGGGACGGCAAATGGTATAAAGACCAGACTTGCAGCGAAGAGTTTGACTGGTCGGTTACGATGCCCAACTCAGATCTGGTGGTCTACGCCGGATGGAAGTCCCTCAGGTATCGCGTTATCATTAATCCGAACGGCGGTGCCCTTACCCCTACCGAGTCGACTTACTTCAATGTTATACATGGAAGCGAAGACAATAAGATCCAGGAGTATACGGACATTACCCGGGATTTTGTGGAAGACGCTGATGGGACATTCTACTACTACTTCGTGGATTATGCCAAGATCGCGTCCGGGGCGGCCGCTGAGCCCAACCACAGAATGGCTAACTATATCCTGACAGATGGCACGGCCTGGTCTGACGGCGAAGGCGGAACGACAGCTTCTATTTTGTGGAACCAGACGGCTATAAATGCTTCTGACGCGGTTGATGAGTTCAAGGAGACCGGGACAAAATACAAATACGAAAAAGGCGCCTACGCCCTGATTGGCTGGTACGAGATAACCTTTGCGGACGGACACTTCGGCGATCTGGCGTACAAGACCGGGGAAAGCGTCTACAACTTCGACACGGAGGTGGAGCATCCCACGTATCTGATGGCGAAGTGGCGCCGCGTTGGCGAGTACAAGATCCGCTACGTGTCCGAAGCGTACGAGATCGATGCGAACGGAATTGTTCATACCGATACGACCGGACTGGTCGCGACGGCGGTCCAGAGCGATAACAGCAGCTACGCGGACAACTCTGAGTCGGCTTTCATCGTTGCTCCTGATTCCACGATTGTGGTGTCTTCCGGAGAGGATTCGGAACGCTATATCTTCCAGGGATGGTACTTTGACGGACAGATCCACCAGCCTGGGGAGACGTTCCATGTCAAGGCATCTTTGGCCGAGGATGTGATCGAGAACGACATTGTTACGAAGGTCATCTATGTCCATCCGGTGTTCATCAAGGCAGAGAACCTTCCGGTGCAGGTCACACAGATCACCTTCAACGGGAACGGTGGTACGACCTCGAGCAATCAGACGACCGTTACCTATGAGGATCTGCAGCTCAATTCCACCATGACCCTTACGGATGAAGGCTTCACCCGCACCGGGTACACTTTCAAGGGGTGGGCCGAGAGCACGCATGGCCCTGTCAAGTATCAGGTGGGAGATGTGGTCGGTATCGACAATGTCGATGAAGACAATAATATCCTTTATGCAGTCTGGGAGGTCAACAAATTCACGGTAACCGTGAAGAAAGTGATAACCGGAGAAGACGCCGAAATCAAGAAATCGACGTTTACCTTTACTCCGACCTTCGGATCTCTTACGAGTTATAACTCGAACTTCCTGCTGGCAGGCTTGGCTTATACTACAGAGGAGTATTCTTACGTTACGGAAAAGACGTTTGAGAACGTTCCGTACGGCGAAGGTGTCTCTTTCCTGGAAGCGTACGATACAACTAAATGGGACACTCCCGTGGTTTCAGCCGTCCGGACCTCGGATTCGGAAGGCAATACGGTCAGTCCTGTGACGCTTTCCGGGGTTTCCAACGGCAGTCAGATCACAGTGGAAGGTGATATCGAAATCACCTTTACCAACACCCGGAAGGAAGCGGACTACACTGTCCATTATCATCTGGAAAATGTCGACGGGACATTCACGGAAGTGACCGCGGACGTGCTCACGAAGCACGGATACACGGGCGAATTCATGACCGTGGAAGATAATGAGAGGAATTCTTATTCCGGGTACGTTCTTGATGAAGCTCTGGCGGCCTGGTCCCCTGCCACTGGCCTGATCCTGGCGGACGGCACTTCCCGCATTGATCTGTATTATCGCAAACTGGTAACCTTTACTGTGACCAAGGTCTGGAGCGATGGTGATGACCGTGACAGGAAGCGTCCGGAGAGCATTTCCCTCCAGCTTCTGGTGAACGGAGCTGCCAGCAGTGATTACGCGGCGGTAACCGCAAACGGAACAGGCAACTCCTGGACGTATACCTGGGAGAATCTTCCTATGCGGAATACAGATGGGACGATCAGTTATTCCGTGCAGGAGACGACCGTTCCGACCGGGTACACTTCAGTTGTGACTATCACAGCAATGCAGGATCTGGAGACTGGCAACTGGACGCAGACCATCACCAATAGCTACACGCCGGAGACCATCGATATCACCGTGACCAAGACCTGGTCCGACGATAACAACCGCGATGGGAAGCGCCAGACCGCGACCATCACTCTGAACGGGATCGACGCGGCGCAGTCCTCCATCTCCGCGACCCGGACCGTCAACACGACGGATGGCACGCAGACCTTCACCTGGACCGGCCTGTACAAGTACGCGAACGGTGAGGCTATCGAATACTCTGTCACAGAGACCGAAATTGATGGCTATTCGACCGAGATCACGGGTTCAGCTGCCGCCGGGTTCCAGGTCACCAACACCCACACGCCCGAGCTTGTCGACGTGACGATCGTCAAGGTTTGGGATGACGATAACAACCGCGACGGCAAGCGCCCGACCAGCCTTGTGATGACGCTTTCCAACGGCGAGACAGTCACCGTTGACGCGGACGGCAGCTGGACCGGGACGATCGAGGATCAGTACAAGTACGCGAACGGCTCTCTGATCACCTACACCTGGACGGAAGGAACGCTCCCGACCGGTTACAGCCTGACCAAGACGGAGACCAGCAGCGACGGTTATACCACGACCCTTACCAACAGTTACACGCCCGAGCGCACCAAGCTGACCGTGACCAAGACCTGGGCTGATGAGAACAACCAGGACGGCAAGCGTGCGGCGGCGACCCTGAAGCTGTACAAGAAGGTCGGCGGCACCACGACGGAAGTCGAAGAAGTCACCGTCACCACGGCGGACGACTGGTCCAAGGTGTGGGAGAACCTGTACGTCTACGAAGGCGGCCAGCAGATCACCTACTTCGTGGTCGAGACTCTGCCGGAGAACTCCGAATACGAGAAGTCCGGCGACGGTGAGGCGAACGGCAAGGCTGCCGTGAAGACCGACAGCGGCACGATCGCGATCGTCAACAGCTACACGCCCGAGACCACGAAGGTCACTGTGGTCAAGAAGTGGGAAGACACCAATAATCAAGACGGTAAGCGCGCAGCGGAAGCTCAGTCGACGGTCACCCTGTACCGCAAGCTGGGGCTCAACGGAACTCCTGAGGCGGTTCCCGGCTGCACCTACACCGGTATTCCTCTGACCGACGGAACGATCACCAGCTGGGAAAACCTGCCGGTCTACAGCAACGGGACCAAGTGGTATTACTACGTAGTCGAAACGCTGGCCAGCGGCACGAACGCCTACAGCATCACCTACTCGGCCGATCTGGAGGCGGTGAAGGATGACAGCGGCACGATCACCATCACCAACAGCCACCCGGTGATCCTGACCAAGCTCACGATCACCAAGACCTGGTCCGACAACAACGACCAGGATGGCAAGCGCGCGGCGGCTTCCGCGGCGACAATCCAGCTGTGGAAGAAGGTCGGAAACGGAGAACCGGAGACGGTCGGCAGCGCGATCACCATCGGCGAAGGCACTTCCTGGACGATCGAGAACCTGCCGGTCTATGCCAGCGGCGTGGCCATCACCTACTACGTGGTCGAGACCCTGCCGGACGGCAGCGAGTACACGGTCAGCTACAGCAACAACAACATCACCGCGTCCGAGGTGGCGAACATCGGCACCATCGCGGTCACCAACACCTACGAGCCGAAGAAAACCACGGTCACCGTGACTAAGGTCTGGGATGACAGCAACGACCAGGACGGCAAGCGTCCGGAGACGGTCACGATGCAGCTCTGGAAGCTGGTCGGTGAGACGGCGACTGCCCTTGAGGGCAAGACGGCCACGTTCGGCGCGAACGAGAACTGGACCGCCAGCTGGACTGATCTGCCGGTCTTCGAAGGCGGAGTTCAGATCAAGTACTTCGTCGTTGAGACGCAGCCGACCAACTACACCAAGAGCGGCGACGGTCAGACGAGTGCGGTTCTGGCAGTCGAAGGCACCGGAACCACGCAGAGCACGACGACCCTGGGCGATGTGACGAACTCCTACGAACCTGAGAAGGTCAAGGTGACCGTCAAGAAGACCTGGAACGACGGTCAAAACCGCGACGGTATCCGCCCCGAATCGGTGCAGGTCATCCTTACCGGAACGGCTAACGGGACGCAGGTTTCTACCGAAACCGTGACGCTGAATGCTAGCACCAACTGGCAGAAAGTCTGGACGACTCTTCCGGCTTACAGCAACGGCAACCTGATCACCTACAGTGTGACTGAGGTCAGAACTTCGGTCATCACCGGCACCGATGGCGTCGGGACCTACGCGGAGATGATCGCCGTCGCTCAGGCGGCCGATGGCTCGATCACCTTCACGGTCACGAACACGCACACGCCGGCCACCACCTACAGGACCGTTAAGAAGGTCTGGGACGATGATAATGACCGCGACCGGGTCCGCCCGACCAGCTTGACTCTGACTCTTAAGGGCACGGTCGAAGGCGTCTCCTCGGTAGTCTACCTCAAGAGTGACATCGTTGTGGACGCGGCCGGCAACTGGCAGGCGACGGTCAGCAACCTTTACGCCTACTATGAAGGCAAGGAGATCACCTACACCTTTACCGAGCCCGATACCATCAGCAATTACACGAAGACCGGGCAGGAAAGCGTCGGCATGGTGACGACCATCACCAACAAGCACGATCCTGCGACCATCTCGGTCAGCTTCGTGAAAGTTTGGAACGACGATGACAACCGCGACAATGTGCGCCCGGCGAACACGGATCTGTCGATCACGCTGGGTACCGGCACGAGCACACAGAGCGGCATCACCAAGACGGTGAACCCTGATGCGGACGGCAAGTACACCTGGAGCGGTCTGTACAAGTACGAGGCCGGCCAGGAGATCAGCTACACCGTGGGCGAGGCGGCGATCACCGACTACACCGCCGGCACTCCGGTGAAGACGACCGACAGCGACGGGAATATCACTTACACGATCACCAACACCCATACCCCGGAGAAGGTCTCCGTGACCGTTACCAAGGAATGGGCCGACGGAAATAACCAGGACGGCATCCGTCCCGGGTCCGTGCAGATCGTCCTTTCCGGTTTGGACGGTGATCAGGCGACCGGCGACAACGCGGTCACCCCGACTGCCACGCTGAGCGGATCGACCTGGACCTACACCTGGAGCAACCTGTACAAGTACAAGGCCGGCACCGCCATCACCTACACGGTCGACGAGACTCCGACGAGTGTCATCACCGGCACTGACGGACATGGCACCTACGCCTATGCGGTCGGTGAGAATACCGGGACGAACGGCAACTTTGCCTACAAAGTCACCAACACCCATACGCCCGAAACGGTGAAGGTCGTTGTGTCCAAAGTCTGGGACGACGATAACAACCGCGACGGCAAGCGTCCGGAGAGCCTGACGGTCACCCTGTCGAACGGAGAGACGGTCATCCTGACACCGGCGAATGAATGGACTGCCTCCATCGACAACCTGCCCAAGTACGCCAGAACGACCACGCCGGTCGTCTATACCTGGACCGAACCGGCGATCACCGGCTATACCGAACCGGCAGACAGCCGGACCGAGGTACAGGAGAACAACGTCTATACCACGACGATCACGAACCACCACGATCCGGAACGCATCAGCGTGACGGTGAAGAAGGTCTGGAGCGACGATAATGACCGCGACGGTCTTCGTCAGCCTGCGACGATCACCCTCCAGAATGTGGATACGGATCAGACCGGCATCACGGCGGCTCAGACCACGGATACGTCCGACAACTGGACCTACACCTGGGAGAACCTGTACAAGTACAAGAAGGGCGAGGTCGGCCAGGAGATCGCCTACACCGTTATGGAGACTTCGGTCCCGACCGGCTATACGGCGGCAGTGAGCGGCAGCATCGCGAACGGCTTTACCGTGACCAACACGCACACGCCGGCGGTCCGCTCCATCACCGTGACCAAGATTTGGGAAGACGGCGAGAACCGCGACGCGATCCGCCCGGACAGCGTGGAAGTGACCCTGCAGGGCATTGATACGACGGACGAGGGACAGGCCGCCATCACTGCGACAGTGACGCTGAGCGGAAACACCTGGACCTATACCTGGGAAGGCCTGTTCGTAAACAAAGGCGGTCAGGAGATCCAGTACTCCGTCCTCGAGACCAAACAGGGTGTGATCACCGGAACTGATACGGTCGGCCAGTATTCGATCACCTACGGCGGAACGATGGCGGAAGGCCTTACGGTCACCAACAAACACACACCGGAAACGGTCGACGTAACGGTCACCAAGGTCTGGAACGATAACAACGACCAGGACGGCAAGCGTCCGGCCACGATCACTGTGAACCTGCTGGCGGACGGCACCGCCGTGGATCAGACCGGCATTACACCTTCCGTGGCGATCGGCCCGGCCGTGACCGGAGTCAGTGTCAGCCAGGACGGAAACAGCTGGACTTACACCTGGACCGGACTGTACAAGTACGATTTCAGTACGACTCCGATCGTGTACTCGGTTACCGAGGATGACGTGACCGGCTACATCGGAACGGTAAGCAGCTATACGATCACCAACGTACACGAGCCCGAGACCATCACCTTCACGGTTGAGAAGATCTGGGACGACGACGACAACCGCGACAATAAGCGGCCGACGAGCGTCACAGTCCACGTCTTCCGTCAGGGTGAAACTGCCGCAGTCAAGACCGCATCCATTACGAAGGACGCGGAGACCGGCAAGTGGACCGTAAGCTTCACGGTGGACAAGTATGTGCCCGGCCAGGTCGGAGAAGAGGCTGTCTATACGATCACTGAGGATGAGGTGCAGTATTACGCCACCATCCTTGACACCAAGACCATCGCCGACGGAGTGAACTTCGAGGTCAAGAACAGCTACACGCCTGAGACCCGCAATATCACCGTAACGAAGGTCTGGGACGACAGCGACGATATGGACGGCAAGCGCCCCGAGAGCGTTACGATCCAGCTGTATGCGGACGGCGTGGCCGTGAACGGTAAGACGCTGTATCTGGCGGCGAACGACGATGACGCAGACCTTGACTGGAAGGATACCTTCAGAAATCTGCTGAAGTACCGGGACCAGGGTGTCGAGATCATTTACACGATCGCCGAGGTGATCCCCGCAAACTCGACGCTGGCAACCTATTACAATCTGGAGACCGAAGGCAAACCGGGCATCGCCGGGACTATGGCGGGCGGATTCACCGTCACCAACAAACACGTTCCGCTGACGCGCGACGTGGTCGTCACGAAGACCTGGGAAGACGCTTCGAACCAGGACGGCAAGCGGCCCGACAGTCTGACCGTCACCCTGTACGCGAACGGACAGGAAGCCGGCGCCACCGGTACCTGGACCAAGAACGGAAACACCTGGACCTACACCTTCAGCGGTCTTCAGGTCTACTCCTACGGCGAGATGATCGCCTACACGGTCGATGAGACGGAAGCCAACGTGCCTGCCGGCTACAGTAAAGCGGTGGAGAAGACCAGCGGTACCGATACCGAGACCGATCCGGTCTGCTGGACAGTGACGAACACCCACACGCCCGAGACCGTTACCGTCACCATCACCAAGAAGTGGGACGATAACAACAACGCGGCGAACAAGCGGCCGACGGCCGGCCTGACGGTCACCGTCAAGGGCGGCGTTCAGAATGAGACGGTCGTTCTGCCGTTCGAATCCGACGCTGCCAAGGACTGGACCAAGACGGTCACTCTCGAGAAGTACCTGAAGGGCGCGGTCGGACAGCTGATCACCTACACGGTGGAAGAGACGGTCCCCGCGGATTACGACCAGGTCGGCGATCCCGCAGTAGTCATGCTGGCCGGCACGACCGAACTGGATGAACTGACCGGCACCATCACCAGCTGGGAGTTCACCGTCACCAACCGCATCCGCGAAGGCAAGCTGACGATCACCAAGATCGTGGCGGACCAGAGCGGCCAGGCCGTCAACGGCGCGGAAGAAGCGCAGACGTTCCTCTTCCGGGTGGAAGGCGTCGGAAGCAGCACCAAGGACATCGACATGGTGCTGGCGATCGACTTCCCGGCGGGAACGAAGGAGAAGAGCGTGACCATTACCGGCCTGCCCATCGGCGACTACATCGTGTATGAACTCGGCGACTGGAGCTGGCGGTACCAGAAGACCAGCTGGAGCTGGAACAAGATGGCAAGCGGCACGCAGACCTTCACCACGGCTGCGGACGGCCAGGCGGCAGCGATCGAAGTCTACGGCGCTCTGACCACGACCCTGAAGTTTACCAACACCAGGACCAACTGGGATTGGCTGAGCGGGAATGCCTACAAGGCGAATGAATTCGGTGAAGCTGATACTCCCATAGTCCCTGAAGACCCTGCCCCTTGCGAGCAACTCGGGACGCTGCATTTCTTCACTACGAAAGTGCTCTCCTATGATTCGGGTACCGACACAACGACCCTGGCCGGCATACAGTATATCTATAATGACGTCGGGAATCTGCATTTTGCGGGAGATGCTTTGACGATAAGGGTCTCGGGGAATGACACAGAGGTTGGGAAGTTCTATTACTTCGATGGGCAGAGCTATATCCTGTGTGATCCGCAGTATCACGGGTAAGGAGCTGCTGCCGGAAACAGGAGAGAAGGAATTCTCTCTCTCATACCTCCGCCTCTGAAAAGAGGCAAAAACCGGGCCGGCGCGCAGCGCCGGCCCGTATCTGTTTGCTCGATCGAGTGTTTCGAAACCGCTTGATAAAGCGGAACTCTAAGCCGATCGCGGGAGCGGGTTGACAGAGGCGTGCGCGCGGAGTATAAAGGGAGAAAAAAGAGGGGACGGAGAGCGATGACGAAGACCCGGAAACGGCTCATTCTCGTAGGGATCGCGCTGGCGGCACTGTGCCTGCTGGCTTTCTTCTTTTCGTCCATTCTGATCCCTTTTCTCCGTCATCAGATCAACGGGGACTACGAAGGCGCCCGGGAGGTGCTGGAGAGCCGGGGCGTGCTCGGACTGATTGCGGTGCCGCTCATCGAGGCGATGCAGATGGTCGTGGTCTTTATCCCGGCGGAATTCATCCAGATCTCCGCCGGCCTCGCGTTCAGCTGGCGCATCGCGGTCCCGCTCTGCGTGCTGGGCGTTTTTGCCGGCGCGTCGCTCATCTATCTGCTGGTGCATTTCTGGAATTTCGAGGTGGACCGCGGGCAGGAGAGGATCGAACGGCTCCGGAAGCGGGAGTCGAAGGTGGGGATCTACCCCTTCCTGACGCTGCTGTTCTTCATGCCGGTCGTTCCCTTCGGCGCGATCTGCTACTTCGGCGCGTCCCGCAAGAGCATCCGCTACCTTCCGTACGTGCTCACCTGCACCTTGTCGGCGCTTCCGAGCATCGTGACGAGCAACGTGCTGGGGCTGGGCGTCCGCCTGTTCCTGGCGCAGCGCATCCCCTTCTGGGCCCTGCTGCTGATCATTCTGGGCGGAGCGCTGCTGCTGTTCCTTCTGATCTTTTTCGTCCTGTCGCGGCTGTATTTCAAGCCGGCCGCCGGGACGCCCGACAGTCCCTGGTACGACGTGATCCACAAGCTGGCCGGGCTGCTCATCCGCCTGCGGATGAAGCCGGAGTTCGATACGGCCGGATGGGAACTGCCGGACGGAGCGGCGCTTTACGTGAGCAACCATCCGTCGCAGCTCGATTATTTCCTGACCGCGAAGCTGACGGCGCCGGTCCGCATCGTTTCCGTCGCGAACGAGTATTATTTCCGGAAGGGGATCGCGAAAAAGGCGATGACCGCGATCGGGACCATCCCGAAAAAGCTGTTTGTTGAGGAACCATCGGTGATCCTGAAGGCAAGGCGGACGGTGAAGGCGGGATACTCGATCCATCTGGCTCCGGAAGGGCGGATGTCCCTGACCGGCGTGCCTTATCCGATCATTTCCTCGACGGGCGCGTTTGCCCGTTTTCTGGGCGTGCCTCTCGTCACGCTCCGGCTGGAGGGCGCGTTTCTGAACAAGCCCAAGTGGCGGCCGTCGGCGATCCGCCGGAAGGTGCGTATCCGCGTGCAGCGTGTGGCCTCCGCGGAGGAACTGAAGGCTATGACGCCCGAAGAGGTGAATGATCTCATCCGTGAGGATATCCGCTTCGACGATTACGCTTTTGCCCGGGAAGAAGGGCTTGTTTACCGCTCCGGAAAGAAGGCTGCCGGCCTGAGCCGGGTCCTGTACCGCTGCCCGGTCTGCGGGAAACTGTACTCGATGAAAGAAGAAGGAAACGCGCTTTCCTGTGCTTCCTGCGGTCTCCGGCTGGGGTTTGATACGCAGTATGCCCTGGAGGAGAACGCGGGCGGTTTCGTCTCCCTGCCGGAGGCCTACCGGGCTCTGGAAGAGCGGGAGAAAGCGGAAAAAGCGACGTTTTCCTGCAAAGTGTCGGTCCGCCGCTTTGAAGGAGAGAAAGAGGATGCCGGCAGCGGAGTGTGCACGCTCGGACCGGACGGCTTCGTTTTTACCGGAGAAGCCGGAGGCGCTGACGCCTCGTTTTCCGTATCGGCCGGCGAGATGAAGCCTCTGCCGTTTTCCTGCGGCGAGGAGTTCGAGACGTATCATGAGGGACGGCTGTATTATTTCTATCCGGAGGAACACCGGGAACAGTGCGCCCGTTTCGCCCTGGTGTCGGATCTGATGAGTGAGGGGAAACTATGAAGAAGAGCCGCGTGATCGATCTTCCCAAAGCGACTTTCGTCAGCGTGTGCCTGATCCTGCTGGCCCTGATAGGCCTGTGCATCGTGCTGACCTGGGTGATCCCCCGGGGCGAATTCGCCGTCAGCGGGGAGGTGACCGACTACAGCGCCTATATCCGCCGCGACGATCTGGGCGGCATCCCGGTCTGGAAGGGCCTGCTGGCGCCGGTTCTGCTTCTCGGCGGGCCGGACGGGCTGTCGATCATCATGCTCTGCCTCTTCTTGATGATCGTGGCGGGCTGCTTCCAGATGCTGATCGATTCCGGGGGCATCAGCCTGCTGGTGCAGTCGGTCGCCGCGAAGCTGGGGAAAAGGCGCCGGGCGATGATCCTGGTGCTGGCCCTCGTGTTCATGATCTTCGGCGCCTTTTTCGGCCTGTTCGAAGAGACGCTCCCGATGGTCCCGCTGGTGGTGATGTTCTCGCTCAGCGTCGGCTATGACGGTTTTACGGGCTTTCTGGTGAGCATCGGCTCGGCGGCGGTCGGTTTCGCGGCCGGGATCACCAACCCCTTCACCGTAGTGCTGGCTTCGAACCTGCTCGGGATCTCCGCGGCGGACGGGATCCTGTTCCGCCTGCTGGTCTTCGTGCTGATGTACGGGCTGGACGCGGGCTTCATCCTGCTGCATCTGAAGCGGATCGAGAAGGATCCTTCCGTTTCGCCGACCTTCGCTTCGGACGGGGAAAAGCGGAAAGACCTGGAGGAGACGCAGACCCGAAAGCTGGGACCGGCGGAAAGAAAGCTCATCCGGACCTCCCTCGGCCTGCTGGCGGCCGCCCTGCTCATGACCATCCTCTGCGCGCTGAACGAGGGGCTTCGGGATCTCACGGTGCCGGCCGTCGCGGTCATCTACCTGATCGGCGTTCTGTCCTTCGGCCCGCTGTCGGGCTACGGCTTTAAGCCGGCGATGAAGAGCTTCGGCGCCGGCGTGCTGGCCGCCCTGCCGACCATGATCTTCATCCTGCTCGCCTCTTCGGTCAAATATATCCTCACCGAGGGCCACGTGCTCGCGACAGTCGCCCACGGGATCAACGGGGCGGTCGCGGGATCGAACCGGCTCGGCGTGGTCTACATCCTGCTGGGGATCATCCTGGTGCTGGAGTTTTTCATTTCCTCCTCCACGGCCAAGGCGATCTTCGTGATGGGCATCCTGTCCTGTCTGACCGTGCCGCTCTCCAAACCCCTGCTGGTCGTGGTCTATCTGTTCGGCGACGGCTACACCAACCTGTTTTTCCCGACCAGTCCCGTGCTCTGGATCGGCCTGTCGATGGTCGGCCTCGGCTACGGCAAATGGCTGAAGAGGTCCGCTCCGCTCTGGGGCGGGATCATCGTCCTGTGCGCCGCCCTGCTCGCGCTGGCGGTCGGGATCGATCCGATACGGTAGAAGGCAGACGAAAAAAAGGACCCCGGCGGGCGGGCCCCGAATAAGACAGTTTTAAAGCTTTTAGGAATGGCATGATCTCCAGGTCATGCCATTCCCTGTGTTATCCGTTCACTTAACGGGATAAACCCGATCAGATCATAGCTGATTCAGATGCTCTGGCGGCGCTTTCCGCTGCTTATGTCAGAAGTCCCGACATAGACGCCTTGGATAGATCATGAGCTGCGTAAGGCGTCAATTCTTTCGACTCTGCATACTTTTTGACCTTCTGAATAAACTGTTCAGGATCGTGGCTTTGTTGCCGCATAGTCCACATACAGACGAATGAACAGACGAGCGGGTTGACAGACAATCTGATACCTTGATAAAATCAACCATATTTTATGCTGAGACATTTCCTTCAGAATCCGTAGTATATCTGTGAGGCAGGAAGGAGGGGAAACCTTTGGACGATAGTAAGATAATTGAATTGTTCTTTGAGCGCTCAGAGCAGGCGATCATCGAACTTTCAAACAAATACGGAGCTGTTTGCAGCAAGGTCGCCTATAACATATTGAACAACAGGCTTGATTCCGAAGAATGTGTAAACGATGCCTATCTTGGGGTCTGGAACACCATACCGCCTCAGAGACCCGATCCCCTTCTGAGCTATGTTTGCCGAATCGTTAGGAACCTTGCTCTCAAGAGATATCATGAGAACACCGCACAAAAAAGGAACAGCCATTATGATGTTGCCCTGGAAGAAATTGCAGAGTTTATACCCGCATCTTTCTCCGTTGAGGATGAGATAATGGCAAAAGAAGCTGCCGGCGTCATTGATGGTTTTCTTGAGACCCTGGATCAGCAAAGCCGGATCATGTTTGTCAGACGCTATTGGCATGCCGATTCGATTGAAGAACTTGCCGCGCTGTTTAACAAGAGCAGGCACTACATTTCGGTACGGCTTTCCCGAACCCGCAAAGCCCTTAGACAACATCTTGGAAAGAGGGGGTATTTCCATGAAAAGTGAGAAGGTATCTCAAATCATCAGTCACATCGATGATAAATATATCGATGAAGCAACAGTGTTTGCTTTAGACAGTTACGACGGAACCCAATCGCAAAGCTCCATATACGGCAGAAGAACAGAGAAAGCGTCCCGCAGACTCAGAAGGGGGGCGTTGGCAGCGAGCCTGGCTTTGATCGTCATCATCGGTTCTGCAGGCTTTGCGGTTGCGGCAGAAGTCAGGGAATACAATCATGCGGTCGCTTTTTTTGAGGATAACGGATTGTCTACAGAGGGATTGAGCAGATCGGAAGTGAAAGATGTTTATAGGGATATTATTCAGAAGAAGTTTCTGCATGGCAAGACGGCAGAAGTGATCCGGCAGGCTGTTTCCGGCTGGGAGATCAGGCAGCATGAACCGACTCCCGAAGAACTGGCAGCTCTTTGGGATAAGAATGTCCGGATGAATTCCATCTCGGGAAAGGGGATCAGCTACCGCATTGTTCACCAGGGTGACTATAGTCTAAAACAGATACTGGAATGCTATCAGGATGGGGAAATACTCTGGAGCGCGGAGGTCAGCGGCTTTTATATAGATGATTGCGCATACGCAAAAGAAGAAACGGTAGTCTGGGGACGAAGCATATTCTTCACTTATTCTGATGCAACTTATGGGTGGATCGCCCTTGTGGACGGAGACGGAAGCATAGTATGGCAGCGACGTCTTGATCACGGTTTCAAAAATGAGTATGTTGCTTCTGTATTGACCAATGAAGATGGTACCTGGGCGGTGATCAGCAGAGGCGATTTCAGATATATATGCCTCAGCTGCTATGACGCTGACGGGAGAGAACTCAGCTTCCATAAAACAGAAGTGGGCAATTACGGGATCCGGAATGCTGCAAGGCTGGGAGATGGCTATATTGTCCAGCTTTGGAATCAGTTCTCCGGAGACACCGCGCTTTTATACAAAATGGACCGGGAAGGCACCCTGACCGACAGCTTCTCGTATGAGGAAGACGATTTTGATTACTATATCACGGATATGGCCGAGTATGAAGGACGGATCTATCTTTCCGCCTATGCTGTCCCCAAAATGCAGGATGAAGGCCTAAGGCACGAGATCGCGGCAATACTCGATTATGTTTTCTCAAAAGAAGAAGTGAGATGGGATATTTCCAGTGAAGAACTGACTCCGATCGTCCGGGAAAACTACACTGCGATGCTGCTTATCTGCGATCCGGAAGGAGGCGCTCCGAAGACTTTCTATTCCGTGAAAGGGTCTTTGGGCAGTGATTTGTCAGTCAGGCCTTCGGGACAGTTGGAATGGAATGTTGAAAGCATAACGACAACATTCTTTTCCCCGACAACCAGCTCTTTCACGATCGGTGGTAAGTGTGCCGTTTTCTGCTACACATTCGATGCTGAAGGCAATCTGACGAGGCAGACAGATACAGGTAATACAGTTCCCTATCGGAGATAAAAAAGAACGACCGGAATTGCTAAACTCCAAACGTTTAGTAATTCCGGTCGATTTTTCAACGATCCGGAAAGACAGTTGCGCAAATCAAATCCTGACTCACAAACTTTCTTTTGAGCACCTGCCTCAGAGGTTCTGTTTTTGTGCGGAAAAGCAACCGTCTTATTCGCTTCGCAGCGCTTCGACCGGGTCCTTCCGTGCCGCACTCCGCGACGGGATGATGCCCGCGATCAGGGTGAGAAGCACGCTGATCAGTACGAGCACGGCGGCGGTCGTGACGGGCAGCTGCGCGCTCAGGCTGCGGATATCGGTAAGCTTGTGCAGGATCAGGTTGATCGGGATGCACAGGAGCCAGGTGATCACGACTCCGAGCAGGCCGGAAGCAAAGCCGATGATGGCCGTTTCCGCGTTGAACATGCGGGAGACGTTTTTCTTGGAGGCGCCGAGCGCGCGGAGAATACCGATCTCGCGGGTGCGCTCCTGCACGGAGATGAGGGTGATCACCCCGATCATAATGGACGAGACCACGAGCGAGACCGCCACAAAGGCGATAAGCACGTAGGTGATCGCGTTGATGATGGTCGTGATCGAGCTCATCATAAGGCCGACGTAGTCCGTATAGTGGATCTGCTGCATCTCTTCGACGCCTTCGTTGTAGCGGCTGATGGCGTCCTCGATGACTTCCTTGTCGTTGAAGGTCGCCGCGTAGAGGTTGACCGAGGAGGGCTTCTCCGTGTCGATCACTCCGAGGCGGGACAGGTTGCCGTCATAGCTGGAATCCGAGAAGGTGAGCAGCTGGTCGTAATAGCCGGCGGCTTCCTCGTCCGTCATAGAGGCTTCTTTGGCGGCCAGCGCGGCCTTCAGCTGGTCCGGAGGGAGCTTGGCCAGGCTCATGGCCGTTTCGGCGGCGTAGCGTGCCTTGAAGGAGGTCCGGACCATTTCGCTGACCAGAGCGGTCAGGTTTTCATCGCTCATTCCGGAGATGTACTCGGCGACCGATTCCTCCGGCATGCCCGTCTGGTCGCTCATCGCCTTGGTGATCATGGAGGTCATGGCCTCCCGGTCCATGCCGACCAGAGTCTCTTTTACAGCCGCTTCCACGGTCTCTTCCGAAGGTATGCTCATCATGCGGATGTAGAGAGCGGCCCGGCCGGTATCGCTCTGGGAAGCCAGATGCTCCCGGAAATCCGCGGCCTTCTTTTCGGTGCTCAGGCGTCCGTCCGAATCGCGGAAGGGAAGAGCGGTGAAGACGTCGGTCAGGGGATCGGCTTTCTGGGCTTTCACGACCCCGGAAGCATCCGTTTTATCGGCCAGCCATTTTGTCAGCAGGGAGGTGTAGCCGAGGTTGCCGGAGACCATGTGGGCGGAAGCATCCGGATCGGGCCTGACGATGCCGACGATCTTCAGGGAAAGGGCGTTTTCGTAGAGATACCGCAGGCCGGCGGGCGTTTCGCGCAGATCGTACCAGATCCCTTTCGCGGGATCCTCCGCGTAGCAGTCGCAGGGGAGGATCAGCCGGTAGTCGCGGGCGGCCATCTCGGCGTAGCTCCAGCTCTTCATCTCATACTCCACGGATTCCCGGTTCGCGGAGGCCTCGAACAGCCGCTTCATCTCTTCCTCGGGCAAAAGCCCCAGGGCGTACAGGGCGAGGTCGCTGATCTCGTTCTTGCTGTCCACGAACAGGACGATCTCGTCGGCGGCAGCCGGCCAGCGGCCGTAGAGAAGGCTGTACTGCTCCTTCACCAGTTCGTGGACGGGCTCCCCGTCCTCGCCGGGCAAAAGCTCCTGCCAGAGCCCGGAGGAGCGGGAGGCGGCCGAACTGAAGGAAGAGGCCTGGCGCATCGCGGTCATCGAGCTCATATCCATGCCCGCGTATTTCTTCATGAGATCCGTCATCAGCTGCTGCATATCCGAAAGGGTGAGCTCCCCGTCCGGGTTTTCCGTGTAGATGATGAGGTCGGTATCGTAGGTCAGTTTGACGGCGGAGAGGGCGCGGCCGAGCGCGCTGTCCTGCGCGGTTCTTTCCTGCTCCAGCCAGGCCAGAAAGCTGGCCAGGTCGTTTTCCTGCGTCTCGATGCGGCTTAAGGCGTTCACGGTCTCGTAGAGCATCGCTTTCTGATAGACCGCGTCGTTTTCGTGCTCGCCGAGGGAGCGGGCCCGGCCCATGAAGCTGGAGAGGATGCTGCTCATGTCGGTGTAGCGGGACTCGAGCGTGAGCGGGTAGGCGGAAAGCGTCTGCTCCTGCACCCGGTCGATATAGGCGGTGGTCCCGTGGGAGACCGCGTAGATGAGCGCGATCCCGATGATGCCGATCGAGCCGGCGAAGGCGGTCAGGATCGTCCGCCCGCGCTTGGTGATCAGGTTCTTGAGCGAGAGGCCGAAGGAGGTGGCGTAATTCATGGACGGCTGCTTTTTGCTCCGGGCTTCGGCGGCGCGCTCCGCGCCGGCAGCCAGTTCCGCGTCGGCTTCCGCTCCCTCAAGCGGCCGGGAATCCGAGAGGAGAAGCCCGTCCAGCATGCGGACGATGCGCGTGGAATAGCGGTCCGCCAGATCGGGGTTGTGCGTGACCATGATGACCAGGCGGTCTTCGGAGACCTTCTTCAGGATCTCCATGACCTGGACGCTGGTCTCGGTGTCGAGGGCGCCGGTCGGTTCGTCCGCGAGGATGATATCCGGGTCGTTGACCAGGGCCCGGGCGATGGCCACGCGCTGCATCTGCCCGCCGGACATCTCCGCGGGCTTTTTTTTCAGCTGGTCGCCGAGGCCGACGTCCTGCAGGGCTTTCACCGCCCGCTCGCGGCGTTCAGCTTTGGAGACGCCGGCTAGGGTCAGGGCGAGCTCAACGTTCCGCAGAACGTTCTGGTGGGGGATCAGATGATAATTCTGAAAGACAAAGCCTATGGAGTGGTTGCGGTAAGCATCCCAGTCCCGGTCTTTATAGGCGGAAGTGGAGACACCGTTGATGATCAGTTCGCCGGCGGTCGCGTGGTCCAGCCCTCCGATCAGGTTGAGGAGGGTCGTCTTGCCGCAGCCGGACGGACCGAGGACGGAGACAAATTCACTTTTCCGGAAAGAGAGGGAGATGCCTTTCAGGGCTTCCACCGGTTCTCCGCCGGCGGGGTATATCTTGGTGATGTTTTTGAGTTCGAGCAAGGGAACGTCCTCCTAATGCTGCCCCGGAGGGTAAAAATGGAGCCCGCCCGCAGGCAGACCCCCTTATCATACCATTTCCGGCACGGGCGGAGTATGAAAAAAAAGTGAAACCTTCAGATGAAGATCTTTTTGTGGAGCGACTCGCGCAGCGGCCGGCAGATCGCGATGATGATCATCATGAGACCGAGCAGGAAGAGCGCCACGAGCGGATAGAGGCTCCACCAGGTCATCGGGAAACCGAAGGTGACGTGGAGAAGGAACTCGAGAAGGATGAAGAAGGCGCCGAACAGGATGGAAGCGCCGCCCCAGATGTAGAGCAGGCGGTGGGGCCACTGTCCCACCGTGTAGCGGGTCAGGACGATGACCGCCTCGATCAGCAGGATGAGGGCGCCGCCGACGGGGAAGGCGAAGGGAAGGAACCAGTGCCCTCCGGTCTTGAGGCAGACGTAGAGCGCCAGACAGAGGGCGGCAACTCCCGCGACCGGGAAGAAGATGACCGGGCTGCGTTTTTTGAACCAGAGCGGCAGGCAGAGCGTGAAATAGAGGAAGAGCAGGCCGCCGAGGGCATATCCGCTCCAGGTGACCGCTCCGTTTTCCTTGAGGTCGATCATCAGCGTGACGACCATGGGGATCAGGAACAGGAAGGTCAGGATGAAGAGCCCGCCTTCGGGACGGACTTTCTCCTCGGTGTGCGCATAGCGGGGATAGGGAGCTGCCTCGCTTTTTTCGCTGATCTCGGGATGATAGGGCTTCAGCCCGCAGAGCGGGCACTTTTCACTGCCGGAGGGCAGTTCCACACCGCATTTGATACAGTACATAAGGGCTCCTCAGCGCAGATTGCTTTCTACTTTGACGTGGACGCCGAGCTTCACGAGGCGGGTAAGGAGCAGTTCCTCCAGCGCGGGCTCGACGGTGTTGCGGACGATGTTCAGGTAAAGCCGGTCTTTCCAGCCCGTCAGACTGACGTTGTAGGGACAGCTGGACTGGGGACCGAGGACGAATTCCACCCGTTCGATAAAGGGCTCCATGGCGGCGGGCACCCGGACTTTTCCGAGATTGGAGAGGGTCATGCACGAGACGTTCTCGCCCACGCGGTCGAATACGAGGCGCATGATCGGATTCTTCAGGAAGAGGGGGACCACTTTCAGAAACGGATTCAGCTCGTCCCGGACGTTGGGTGAAAAGATCGCTGCCATGTTTTTGGGCGTGATCGCGAGCTGCATCTGGTGGTGCACGATCTGCACGAGTTCGGAAAGCTCGTAGTCGCCGAGACGCGGGTCGACGCCGACGTTCGCGACCGCTACGAAGTTGCGCATGGTATCGCCCCCGTAGAGGCGCCGCAGATCGACCGGGATCTGTACCTTGAGCGACCGCCGCTTTTTTCGCTGCGGCACTTCGCGCGCCTGCATCTCGGCCAGCGAGTCGATGAGCAGGGCCGTGAGGTAGGCCGTTACGGTCACGCCCTCCGCCCGGGCGAGGGAAAGGACCTTGTCCGCGTCCAGGATCCCGAGCGTCACGTGCAGAAACCGGTCCGGTTCGGGCGTTCCCTGCGGGCGGTAGACGCGCAGGCTGTCGCGCGGGGCGGGAACGGGCCCGGCATGTTTCCGGAAGCTGTCCTCCAGCTCGGAACGGCGGGGGGCTTCCGAAAGGTCTTTGATGCCTTCTTCGCAGGGGACCCCGATCTCGTAGCGGAGCCGGATGTACTCGGCGCAGAGGTTTTTCGCGAACACGAGGCCGCCGGTCCCGTCGGTGACCGCGTGGAAATATTCCACGGCCAGCCGGTTCCGGTAGTAGAGGACCCGGAAGGCGCAGCGGCGGATCTCGGCGCGGGTCATGCGGACGAGGGGCTGACAGCTGTCGGCCCGGACGGAAGGCGCCTCGGGCAGTTCCTCCAGATAGTACCAGAAGGTGCTGCGGCGCAGGCGCACGCAGACGGAGGGAAACCGCACGGCGGTACGGTCGAGGGCCTCCTGCAGGACGGCCGGGTCGATGGGGTCGGTCAGGGTGAAGGAGATCCGGTAGGCGTTGCTCCAATGTTTCCGAAGCGCCGCCGGAAAGATGAGTGCGGCGTTATCCAGCCGCATCCAGCGCAGTTTGCGCTCTTTCTGCTCCATGGGAACGCTCCTTTCCCGCCGGAAGGCCGGCGGGGATCAGTGGTCGGTCAGGGGACGGACGGAATCCCGCACCGCGAGGTACGGGTCCAGAAATACGGAAAAATGATCGGTATTCCCTTCGATGAGGCGGCCTGTCACGAAGCGTGAGGAGTGGCGGGCGATCAGATCCCGGGGAATATGGACGGAAGTCAGCGGCGGCATGATGAAGGCGTCGGGATCCGTGTCGTCGTAGCCGATGACGCTCACGTCGCCCGGGATAGACAGTCCCAGCTCCCGGCAGGCTTTATAGACCCCGAGGGCGATATGGTCGCAGAAGCAGATCGCGCCGGTCACAGCGGAGCCCTTGGCCCGGCGGAATTCCAGAAACCGGCGGCAGCTCGTGTCCGTATCCGGTTTGAAACGGACGACCCAGCCGGGATCCGCCGTCAGCCCGAATTCCCCGTAGGCATCCTGCACGCCGGTCATGAACAGATCCGCGGACTGATACCCCCTCGATCCGCAGAGGATGAGGTTGCCCAGGCTCCCTCTTTCCAGCATGTGCCGGGCACTCAGATAGCCGGCCTGCCGGTGGTCGACCGCCACCGCGTTCAGATCCTCCCGGCCGCCGGTGCAGCCCAGAAAAAGCGTGCGGGAAAGGTACGGCTCCAGGAGGTGCAGGTTCTCCTCCTTGAGGTAAGCCGGAGAGTAGATGACGGCGGAGGGCCGCCAGCGCAGGACGCCTTCAAGCACGTTGCGCTCAGACTCCGGATCAAACTGGGTATCCGAGATGATGGTGGTATAGCCGTAGGCAGCCAGGTCGGCCGAAATGACGGAGATCATTTCGCTGTAGGCGGGAACGTCCAGGTCGTTGAGCAGGATGACCACGATGCGCGAGTCGCTCCGGCGCAGGGTCTCCGCGAAAAAATTCCGGGAGTAATGCATCTCCCGGGCTTTGTCTTCCACACGCTGCCGGGTCGTTTCGCTGATGCGGGGATCCCCGTTCAGCGCCTTGGAAACGGTGGAGTACGAGACCCCCAGCGCGGCTGCGATGGATTTGATGGTGACCTGTCCTTCGTGTTGCTGCATGCATTTCTCCTTCCTGCGGGCCGGCCCGCAGCGTTCTCCCAGTATAGCCGAAAAAACCTCTCCTGGCAAGTCCGCCGTCCGGAAGGGCCTCCGGAAAAAAAGCTTTTCAAGTGTCTGCTGTTCTGCTACAATGTTTCGGAAAGGCGGGTAGACCCGCCTTGAGAGAGGCGGTACAGCTTATGCGCGAATATGTGATCATGGCGGACGTCAACTGTGATACGGACCCGGCCTATGCGGCGGCGGAGGGGATCGCGATCTTCCCTCAGTATTATCATTTCGATGACGGGGTCATTTACGGAGACGAGATCAGACTGACGCCGGAAGAATTCTACGCCCGCCTGAAGAAAGACCGCGCCTATTCGATGGGCTGCAATCCCGAGCGCGTCCGGGGCATCATGGAAGAAGCCCTGAAGAAGGGGCAGGATATCCTGGCGCTGATGGCTTCTTCGGCCTGCAGCGGCAGCTACAACACCGTTCTCGTAGAAGCGGAGGAACTGATGGAACAGTATCCCGGTTCCCGTATCGTGGTGGTGGATACCTTCCTGGAGGCGGCGCCCGCAGGGCTCCTGGTCTATATGGCCCAGGAGATGAAGAAGGCCGGCCGCAGCCTGGAGGAGGTCGCGGCAGCCGTGGAAAACCGCAAGGGAGACTGCGACGTCTACTTCCTGGTGGACGACCTGAAATATCTGGTGCGCGGCGGACGCCTCAATCCGATCAGCGGCGCGGTGGGCACCATGCTGAGCATCAAGCCGATCCTGCACATGGAGGACGGCAAGATCGGAGCCCTGACTAAATGCCGGGGCCGGCAGGTCGGCAAAAAGACCATGCTGGACAATCTGAAGCAGATGGACCTGGACAAGGGGTATTTTGCGGTCATCTCCACGGTGGCGGAGGAAGAAGCCCGCGAGTACGGAGAGATGCTGGAAAAGGAACTCGGCCTGAAGGTCCTGTTTTACGGGCAGGTCAGCCTGATCATCGGCGTGCACGTGGGGCCGAACGCCCTGGGCGTCGCCTTTATCCGGAATCCGAAATAAACGTTCCGACGAAAAAGCCGGAGGGACCGGGCGGTCCTTCCGGCTTTTTTGCGTGAGGGAAAAGGCTTATTTCCCTTCCGGGATGAGGCGGGCGGCGCCCACATAGAGCAGGATCACGCCGAGCACGCGGACGATGGTGACGTCCTCGAAGGGGAAGAAGAACATGACGACGCCGAGCAGGAACGTGACCGTGAAGACGGTCAGGTCGGAACGCCAGGTCGGGTCGGTCCTGCGTTCCTGGAAGCTGAAGACGATGCCCGCGATGCCCGCGATCACCGTGATCAGAGAGGCGATGAGCGGGAAATTGTCCGAGACGACGTCCTGAAAGATCAGGACCAGGATGCCGCCGAGAAGGGATGCGATCCCCAGGATGAGGCTTGCGACAGAGGGCTTGGTCTCGTGATGACCGACGAAATGCATGAGGACGGCGGTCGCTCCGAAGACGGCCAGTCCGATCCCCAGGATCAGGATCGCCGCTTTCAGGGTCTGCCCGGGGAAAATGACGAGGACGAAGCCGAGAGCGATCACGGCCAGCATTTCCAGAATGTGGATGAGTTTGGCTTTCATGGCGGAACCTCCGGTATTTCTTAATGGAATTATAGCGGAGAAACGGCGGTATGACAAGAAAAAAGGCGGCGCTTTTCCCTGTTCCTGCTGGCAGGCTGCGGAAAACCCATACCGTGAGTGTGTGAAATATTTTTCCTATCAGTACTGATAGCGCCTTCCTCTCCCGGTTTTGCCGGGGTATAATGAGCGCAGATCATGATGATCCGGGAGGTCATTGGAATGAAACTGACACTGGCAGAGAATATCCGTGCATTTCGGAAAGAACGGCGGCTGACGCAGGAGCAGTTTGCCGAGGCCATGGGTGTGACCGTCGGCTCCGTATACAAATGGGAAACGGGCCAAACGGTACCCGAACTCGGCATGCTCGTTGAGATCGCAGACTTTTTTGACATCTCGATGGACGTTCTTCTGGGCTACAGAGTGCAGGACAACCGTATAGACGCCATCGAAGACAGATTACAGGAATACTGCCGGGTCAGGGATCCCGAGGCGTTAGCCGAAGCGGAAAAGGCTCTCAAAAAGTATCCGAACTCCTTTGAGGTCGTCCATGGCTGCGCCCAGGTGTATGCTTTCTTTGGCATCGGCAGCAAAGATCACGCCGAGACCAGAAGGGCCCTGGAATTATATGAGCAGGCAAAGCTTCTGATCGCGCAGAATCAGAATCCGAAGATCAGCGGGCAGACGATCAGCGGCGAAATGGCGAGTGCACGGATGATCCTCGGCGATCAGGAAGGATGCCTCGAGCTGTTGAAGAATAATAATGCGGGATGCGTGTACAGCGATACGATCGGTATGGTGCTGGCGCTGAATCAGAAAAGGCACGCGGAAGCGGAGCCGTATCTCGCTGAGGCATTGCTGCTCAACACCCTTGGTCTCGTGGATTCCGTTGTCGGGTATGCGCTGGTATTATCCGCCCGAAGGGAATACGCAGGCGCGAAGCGGATGCTTTCCGGGCTGATTGCGTATCTGGAACCCTTCAAGGAGGGAGAAAAAGCAGATTCTGCCGATAAGATCATGGCAAACCTGAATACCGTGATGGCGCATATCCACACGCTGGAGGGAAAACCGGCAGAAGCAGCAGAGTGTCTGCGCGCTGTCCTTGCAACTGTCCGGAAGTTCGACATGGCGCCGGATTACGGGATCGGGACACTTCGCTATCCCGTGCACCGCACGGATGTCATTCTCAATGACGGTCTGGGCGCGACGGCGGCGGACAGCGTCCGGACGATCCTGGAACTGCTGGGAAATCAGGAACTGTCAGCGATCTGGAAGGAGCTGGAAAATGATGAACGATGAAGAGAAAACGATCAACGTATTTGCAAGCAGAAACTACCGGCTGGTCTTTCTCGGAGCTCTGGTCTCGGAACTCGGCGCGCTTCTGTACAGCTTCGCCGTTGGCTTTTATATTCTGGAGATCAGCGGAAACAACGCCTTCCTGCAGGGTCTGTATCTTGCCCTTTGCGGCGCAGCGCTGCTGCTTTTCACACCTGTCGGCGGCGTCCTGGGGGACCGTTTCAATAAGGCAAAGATCATGTATGTCTGTGATTATCTCAAGGGCGGGATGATCATTCTGGCCACGGTGCTTATGATGATCCTGCCGTCGCCGAAAGCGCATATCGTGATCCTGTTCATCCTCGGCATCCTGGGCAACGTGGTCAGCGGCATCTTCGATCCCGCCGCCGGAGCGATGCTGCCGAATATCGTAGAGCCGGAGCAATTACAGCAGGCGAACGCCTATTTTACGATCAAGAGCTCCATGGACTCGATCCTGGGGGTCGTGCTGGCCGGCGTTCTGTACGCGGTGCTGCCTTTAAAAGTGCTTTTTCTGGCGGTAGGCGCAT